>CAJDTS010000008.1_pt1 | contig 35047 bp, 32 predicted proteins | sample 7389861 | NCBI WGS metagenome assembly CAJDTS01 (sample SAMEA7055659, study PRJEB34461) | soil metagenome | biome: terrestrial ecosystem; feature: Peninsula; material: soil | place: Antarctica | collected 2016 | reverse complement strand
GAATGGGTTCTGTCGGATTGGTGAAATAATCGGTGAGCACATTGACGCCGGCTTGCGGTTTTGCCAGTGGTAACAAGTCCTGGCGTGAGCGGCGGATTTTTTCAACATCAATTCCTAACCGCTTGTCTCGGTCTTCGACTAACCCGGGCACTTCCTCGCCTTCGCGGTTGAACGACCACATCAGCTCCGGGTTGTCGAGGGGAAGCTTGTCGCCCTTGTGCTCGAAGTTTCCGGTATTCCACAGCTGGAAGGTTTTGCCATAGCTGTTTATTTTGCCCTCCATTGCCTTATGCTCGGCCGCGCTGGACAGGCCTGGGGCTATAAGCTCACCCGATAGGATTTCATAATTGTGCGGATGCCAGTAGCGCTGTTCTTTTGGTGATAGCGTGTCGAACAACTTCTTGGAAATCATGTATTCAACGCCGATCAGGTGGGCCTTAGCAGTGTCTCCGTCGAAAAGAACGCATTGCGTAAAATCGGGGTTCACTACATGGCAGAAATGATGCGCCTCCATTTGATGAGACAGATTGCCTTTCTGTACGTGCAATCCATCAAGGTAGATGTCCTTCAGCGCGTTTACGGGCGCGAAGTTTTGTGCGGCCATGCTTGGGCCAGCGAACGCCAGTAGAGCGCCGGTGAGCAGTATTGAGCTGATTCGTTGTTGTGCTAATTTTTTAGTCATAACGACCTCTTGAGTTGATTAATCCTTTTCCGAGTAGTGACGCAAAAAACCTCGGCGTATTTTCTCTATGGCATGTCAACACGTGTGTCGATGTGTGCCATATTTACGTATGAGGCAATTGCCGCGCCAATCTCCTTGAGACAACAAACCTCCGGCGACCGTTCGCCAGGATGCATGCAATACAAGCACCGAACGCAGTTATAGCCGGATCCACTTGAGCGCGGATTGCTAATCTGCAGTCAGGGGTTTGTCATAAATGGCGGGATTGCTTAGTATTGGCTGCCATATTTGGCAGTTTCGTAATTTCAAGATGGCTGACACGCCCGTATCGCTTCCACCGCAAGCGGCCTCCATGCTCGAGTGTCATGAAGAACCCGCGATCATGCTGGGCTTGGACTACCGTATCTTAGCTGCCAACGCGGCTTATCAGCGGGTTTACGGTAGTGGCAAAACTGTGCGCGGTCGCCATTGCTACGAGGTCTCGCACGGTAGCCCTGTGCCCTGTAATCTGGCGGGCGAGAGTTGCCCGTTGAGCAACAGCCTGGAATCAGGCCAGGCGCAGAGAGTCATACATACCCACTACGCGCCGCGTGGCAAGGAACATTGTGACGTTACGACTTATCCGGTTCGAAATGAGCAGGGTGAAATCACTTGCTTCGTGGAATTGTTGCGGCCGGTCCATATCGCCAGTGCGCAGCCGAGCGGGCATGCCCTGGTCGGACAATCCGAGCCGTTTAGAAGAATGTTGGAATTCGTGCAACGCGTAGCGCCCACGGATACGACCGCATTGTTGTACGGTGAGTCCGGCACTGGCAAAGAGCTTGTCGCGCACGCCATTCACGAAGCAAGTCAGCGCGGCAGCGGGCCATTTGTTCCACTGGAGTGTTCGGGACTGACCGAGACATTGTTCGAGTCGGAATTGTTCGGACACGAAAAAGGCGCATTCACCGGAGCGCATGCGCGCAAGGTGGGGCTCATTGGTGTCGCGGAGAAAGGAACGTTTTTTCTTGACGAGATCGGCGACGTGCCGCTCGCACTGCAGGTCAAGCTATTGCGGCTGTTGGAAACGCACTCCTACCGGCGCGTGGGTGGTATCGATCCCGTGCAAGCCGACTTTCGTCTGGTATGCGCAACCCACAGAAATCTCGAACAAATGGTCGCTGACGGAGCCTTTAGACAAGATCTTTATTACAGACTCTCGGCGTTTCCTATCCACTTACCGGCGCTCCGGCAGCGGCTGGACGATTTGCCGCTTCTGATCGAAGCTTTCCTGATACAGGCAGGGAAACATCTTGACTTAAAAATCGCGCCGCAGACACTGACTTGTTTGCGCGGTTACCCCTTTCTAGGAAACATTCGTGAGCTGCGCAACATTTTGGAGCGTGCAACCTTGCTGGCGGATGCGGGAGTGATTCTTCCTGAGCATTTGCCCGAAGCGTGTCGAGGAGTGGCGGATACCGAAATATCGGCTTCGGAGGGTATCGTCCCGCTGGCTGAAATGGAACGTCGCTATCTGCGGCAGGCGGTAAAAAATCACCGCGGTACGCACCGCCAACTAGCGGATACGTTGGGCATCAGCGAGCGTACGCTATATCGCAAACTGCAGAAAACCAGCCTTTAAACCGGTTCGAGCAAAGGTCACCACGCGCTGCGACGTATCTTAAAAATTCATATCAAACATAATCGGCTCTCGCCAATCGTGATCGGCAGGATCACGATGTTATGTTTGCGGATGACATTCTGCGGCAGACCGCAGGCCGGACCGACCACCAGTCCAATGCGCATATTGTCTCCCCTGTTCCCACCCGCTGATCAACTAATTCTTTAATGTTATGTCGTACAGCGTTGGTTCCACATTATTTTAATAAACATGTCCGTGTGATTTACCGGTCTACCAACGCCGTTACATTTTCGTCAAGCGCTTCAGCCATCCCGTTCGACGCGTTGGCACAGATTCCACAGCATCCCCGCAGTAGCGCCCCAAATACGATATTGTCGGTACTGGAGTTCGTGGTAGGGTACGGCAAATCCCATGTTTTTAAAGATCTTGCGCTGGTAGTAGCGTGGATCGAGCACCACAGATAGCGGTACTTCGAACACCTCGGCCACTTCCTGTGGCGAAGGGCGGGGCTGAAAATCCGATCCAATAGATCCGACCACCGGCGTGATCCGATAGCCGGTGATGGTCGGATAATCGTCCAGATAACCGATGGTCTCGACCTGTCGAGGATCCAGACCGATCTCTTCCTGAGCCTCGCGCAGTGCGGCGGCCGTCGCGCTACCGTCGACGGCGTCGCGTGTTCCGCCGGGAAAGCTGATTTGACCACCATGTTGGCGCAGGCCGTCGGCGCGGAGCGTCAACAGCACCATCGCATCCTGTTGGCGGTGAGTCACCGGCACCAACACCGAAGCCGGCCGCAGCCGGGCAACGGCCTTCTCGCTCACATACTTGATCAGCTTTTGCGGGAGTTCCGGATCCGGTTCGATCACCGGCCGTGGCAACTCCGCCGTAGCAGCCAGGGCTCGGCGCAGTCTCAGTTCGGCTGCGTCCATCGGGATCGATCCGCATCATCGTCTTTCACGAATCTAGTCCACGCGACAGATCGATAATCAGGTCGTCGGTGTCCTCCAGGCCAACGGCGACGCGGATCAGGCTGTCCGTGATTCCGGCCAACTGGCGTGCCTCGACCGAAATCCGGCTGTGGGTGGTGCTCGCCGGGTGGGTAATAGTGCTGCGGGTATCGCCGAGGTTGGACGTGATGGTCAGCAACCGACAGGCATCCATCACGCGCCAGGCAGCTTCGCGTCCGCCCTTGACTTCAAATGAAACGATGCCGCCAAAGCCGCCCTGCTGCCGTTTGGCCAGTTCATGCTGCGGGTGACTGGCCAGCCCGGTGTAGTGCACCCGTTCAACCGCATCCTTTTGCTGCAACCACTCGGCCAGCCGCTGCGCGGACGCACAGTGCGCGTGCATACGCAGATCCAGCGTTTCAAGGCCCTTGAGAAATATCCAGGCATTGAACGGGCTCATGCTAGGGCCGGCGGTGCGCAGAAAGCCAAATACGTCCTTGCCGATGCGTTCGGCATCACCCACCACCGCGCCGCCGACACAGCGGCCCTGCCCGTCCAAGTATTTAGTGGCCGAGTGGATGACGATATCAGCCCCCAGTTTCAACGGCTGTTGCAGGATGGGAGTCAGAAAGCAGTTATCGACCACCAACAGGCAGCCGGCAGCGTGCGCAATGCCGGCCAGCACGCGAATGTCGACGATTCCCGTCAGCGGATTGTTGGGTGTTTCCACGAACAGCAACCGGGTCTCCGGACGCAGCGCCGCGCGCCATGCATTCTGATCGACGGGATCAACGTAGGTGACGTCGACGCCGAAACGGCTAAGGATGTTGTTGAACAGACTGATGGTCGAGCCGAACAGGGTTCGTGAGGTCAAGATGTGATCGCCAGCCTTGAGCAGGGCCATGCACATCGACAGGATCGCCGACATGCCGCTGGCGGTAGCGACACAGGCATCACCGCCTTCCATCGCCGCCAGTCGTTGCTCGAAAGCGCGCACGGTCGGATTGCTGAAGCGCGAGTAAATGTAGCCCGCTTCCTCACCGGCAAAGACGGCCGCCGCCTGCGCCGCGCTGTTGAATATGAATGAGGAGGTAACGTGTATCGCCGCCGAGTGCTCGCGCGCTTCGCTGCGCGGCTCATAGGCCCGCACGCCCAGAGTGGCGTTGCGCCAGTCCGGATCAGGGGCGTTATCGCCGGGATGTTCGGGTGCGTTCATAAGCGTCCTGTGAAGGCCTTTCAGCCGGTGTTACCGAGCTCGATGACGTTGCTGCCGGCGCGATTGCGTCGTGCCGTCTTGGCGGCGTCGGATCGGAACAGTTCGAGCTGACTGAGGTATTCGTGGCTGACATCTTGCGTCACGTACTCACCCGTGAAAATCGAGGTGTCGAAGCGCTGGATGACCGGATGCTTGTAGCGTACGGCATCGATCAGGTCTTCGAGATCCTGATAGATCAGCCGATCGGCACCCAGCAGTTCCTGCAACTCCTCGACGGTGCGGCCATGCGCCACGAGTTCCGAGGACGACGGCATATCGATGCCATAGACATTTGGGAAACGCACCGGTGGCGCCGCCGAGGCGAAGTAGACCTTGCGAGCGCCGGCTTCGCGCGCCATCTCAATGATTTCGCGGCTGGTGGTGCCGCGGACGATGGAGTCGTCCACCAGCAGCACGTTCTTGCCGCTGAATTCCAGATCAATCGGGTTGAGTTTCTGACGCACCGATTTTTCGCGTTGTGCCTGGCCCGGCATGATGAAAGTGCGGCCGATGTAACGGTTCTTGATGAAACCTTCGCGGTATTTGACGCCCAGCCGGTTGGCCAGTTCGCCACCGGCAACGCGGCTGGTGTCGGGAATCGGGATCACCACGTCGATATCGTGGTCGGGCCACTCGCGCTGGATCTTTTCGGCCAGTTTTTCGCCCATGCGCAGGCGCGCCTTGTAGACGTAGATATCGTCGATCACCGAATCCGGACGCGCCAGATAGACGTGTTCGAAAATGCACGGCGAATAGGTCGGATTGACTGCGCACTGGCGCACGTGAATACGGCCATCTGCCGTGACATAGACCGCTTCGCCGGGCGCGATGTCGGCGATGACTTCAAAGCCCAGTGCATCCAGCGCTACCGATTCCGAGGCGATCATGTAATCGATACCGTGCGGCCCCATGCGGCGGCCGTAGATCACCGGGCGGATACCGTAAGGATCGCGAAAACCCACGATGCCGTAACCGGCGATCATCGCCACGCAGGCATAGGCGCCACTGACACGACGGTGCATGGCACTGACGGAGGCGAACACATCGTCGGGTGTCAGCCGGGGAGATTCGCACAGCATCAACTCGTGGGCGAGGACGTTGAGCAACACGTCGGAATCCGAATCCGTATTGATATGCCGGTGGTCCTCGGCGAACAGTACCTGCCGGAGTTCGTCGGCATTGGTGAGATTGCCGTTGTGCACCAGCGACAAACCATAAGGCGTATTGGTGTACAGCGGCTGCGTTTCGGCCATCGCCGAGCCGCCTGCGGTGGGGTAGCGCACATGGCCGATCCCCATGTTGCCGCGCAGTGCGATCATGTGCTCGTCCTTGATGAACACGTCGCGCACCAAGCCCCGGTCCTTGTGCAGATAGAGACGCTCCCCTTCGTTGGTCATGATGCCCGCCGCATCCTGGCCGCGATGCTGCAACATGGTCAGCGCGTCATACAAATCCTGATTGACCGCGTTCTTCGCGACGATGCCAACGATTCCACACATGATCAACTTTCCGTTTGGGATACAGAAGATGGGGGCACGTCCCGCACCGACAAGGGTTTGAGCCAACGGTCCGGCACCAGCGTACGCAGATCCTGGGCCACCGGCGCCAGTCGCGGCACGATCAGCGATTGGTGCCACCAGGTACTGTTGCGTTCGCCATTGACCGCCGCCAGCATGATCCCGGCGATCACCAACAACAGGCCGCGCAGTAAACCCAGTCCGGCACCGAGGCTACGGTCGGGGCCGGCCAGCGGGCTGGAACGCACCAAACGCACCAGAATCGCCGAGATTACCGCGCCGACCAGCAAGACGACGATGAAAACCGCAGCGTAGCCGAGATACAAACGCAAGCCAGGATTGGCGAGATGTACGCCAAACATCGATCCAACGCGGGCGCCAAAGCGCCACGCCAGCCAGAACGACACGATCCAGGTCACCAGACTAAAGGCTTCACGGGTGAAGCCGCGCAGCGCACCCATGATGACCGAAATCACCAGCACCGCACAGATCACATCGTCCACCCAGGTCATGCACAGAATCCTGTCCGCACAAGTCGCGATTTTAACACTTCGTTACGCCAGGCAGGCGATAGCGGACTGCTGAACCCAATGACGTCCCTACCAGTCTAAGCGTACACTTTCGATGGAGATGTCTCCGCCTGCTGTGTCGATGAAATTCCCAATCGTTACTCTCCTCGTTGCCGCCCTGATGTTCGGCACAGCCCAGGCCCAAGCACCACTGGACCTGAACCTGCCAGACCTTGGCGAACCGGCAGATGTGGCCTTGTCTCCCAAGGCAGGAATGCGTCTGGGCAAGCAGATCGTGGGCGAGATGTATCAGGCCAACTACATCGTCGACGATCCGCAGCTGGCTACGTTTTTAAACGCCATCGGCTGGCGTCTGGCCCATTACGGCAGCCCGAATCCGCCTGATTTCCACTTCTATCCGATTGCCGACAACGACATCAACGCTTTTGCCCTGCCCGGCGCCAGTATCGGCATCAATGTCGGCACCATCGTCGCCGCGGCAAGCGAGAGTGAACTGGCGGCAGTCATGGCGCATGAAGAGGCGCACGTCACCCAGCATCACATCGCCCGCAGCGCCAACCAGAGCCCCATCGACAGCATCGCGACCTGGGCGGCAATACTGGCGGCCATCATCGCCGCTCGTGGCAGCGCCAACGCCGTTCTCGGCGGTCTTCTGGCCGGCCAGTCGATCAATGCCCAACGCGAAATCAACTATACCCGCGGACATGAGATGGAGGCGGATCGAATCGGCATCCGCACCTTGGCCAAAGCCGGCTTCGATCCGATGGCGATGGCAGATTTCTTTAGCAGACTGCAACAGCAGACCCGTCTTTACGGCAACATTCCGCAACTGCTGCTGGATCACCCGGTCAACACTACCCGCATCGCCGAAGCCACCGAACGCGCTGCACAGTATCCAACAAAACGCCCGCCCTACTCCGTCGAGTTCGATTTGATGCAGGCTCGCGGGCGGGTGCTGGAAACCGATCTACCCAACGACGCCGTATCCTATTTCGCCAGCGTGCTTGAGGCTGGGCACGACACGCCGGGCAATCGCTATGGCTATGCCATGGCATTGCAGCAGTTGAGTGAAAACCAAAAAGCGCTGACCGCATTGCAACCGTTGCTCAAGCGATATCCGAAACAACGCAACGTCGAGTTGTTACAGGCTCATCTGTTGCTTTCGGCCGGGCAGACCCAACAGGCCCTGCAGGTCAATCGGCAAGTGCTGGCGGACAATCCAGCCTACGCGCCCGCCATCCTGCAGAGTGCAGACGCGTTAATCCAAAGTGGCCAACCCCAACGGGCTCGTGAGATTCTGCTCTCGCACACCCAGTCCTACACCACCAATCCCGACACATATCGCTTGCTGGCCCGGGCCGCGCGCGCAGTCGGCGACACCGCTGAGGCGGCGTATCAAATGGCGAATTACCTATCCATACGCGGCGACAAACTCGGTGCCCTGGACCAGATCAATGCGGGGCTGAGTTTTGCCAGCATCAACCCCGACGCCCGCGCCCGTCTCCGTGCCAAGCGTCAGGAACTGATCGCAAGCATCCCGCCGCGGGCACTGCGTGCACATCAACAGGACCGCGGTTGACCGGCTAAAGGCGATCCTCGTCGGGGACGACACTGTCCCATTGTTTGCAGCTGGGGCATTGCCAGAACAGCATGCCGGGCGTCAGACCGCAGTGCGTACAGCGATATCCCGGCCTCGAATCCAGCCGTTTGCGCAATGCATCGCGCAGCGCGCCCAATCCGGCAGCCGCTGGCGTTTTTGCGATGCTTTGAGCATCAATCCAGGCTAGCAAACCGGGCCAGTGCGGATGCTGAGCCAGACGCGCCGCCAGATACGACATCACGTCTCCCTGAGACTGTCCGATCAGTCGCGCGCGCGCCAGTACCACGCACCCGGCTTGGGGCAGCCGTTGCTCGGCCTCCTCGATAAATTCGACAAACATCTGTGGTTGGTGGATGGCGTTGCTGCACCGCTCCAACGAGGCGATGACTTCCGGCAGGAAGCGGGCATCCTGCTCCGGCACCCGGCGGTAGGCATGCAGTGCGGCGATGGGGTCTTGCAGTTTCTCGGCGATCGCTCCGAGCAACAGGCTGGCTCGTACGGAGGCCGGACAAAGGTCCAGCGCGCGCCGTGCCAGACGCCGGGCTTCTATGGGATCGTCATCCAGTACCTGTTCCGCCAATTCGCAGTGGTAATGCGCCAACCGGTCGCTGAAATCACGGGCCTTGATGCCCTGTAGTTGCCTGGCGACATCGATCGCCTGCTGCCAATCGCGTGTCTGCTCGTGGGTCGACAGTAGCAGTTCCAGCCCCCGCTCCGCGTGTGTGGTGCGATTGACCAACTCATGTAGCAGGGCTTCCGCACGGTCCATCAACCCCGCTTTCAGATAGTCCTGCGCCAGTTCATACAGGGCGTCGTCGCGTGTCGCGTTCGACAGCGCCGTATTGGCGTGCAGCCGTTCATGGACCGCAATTGCACGATCCACTTCGCCGCGCCGGCGGAACAATGCGCCCAGCGTAAGTTGCAACTCGGCAAGTGCCGGGTTCGCATCCGCCGCCCGACCGATCGCGGTGATGGCGTCGTCCGACATTGCATCCAAGGCAACATCAACAACCGTCGACTCGCTGTCGTGCGTCGGCTGCGAGCCTGTTTCTACACGCATTCGCGTTGCCGACACCCACCCCAACACGATGCCCAGCGGCAACAGCAGCCAGGACAACGAATCAGGGCTGAACATGCGTCGTCAGGCACTCCTCAACGACGGATTACGCAGATTTTTGAGTTCGGTTTCAGATCCGCGCAGTTGCTTGCGCAGCCGGCCTATCTCACGGCGTTGGCCGAGCATACGCGCGCCGCACAACAAAACGGCGATGATCACTCCCAGTGCGAACGCCATCAGCAGCAGCAGCACCAGACGCGTCTGCACGGTACCGATCAGGTAATTGAAGCTGACCAGATTTGCATTGAAGTAACTGATCGACGCACCCCAACAGAAGACCACAACCAGCAATAATACGCCCAGATTCCTCAGCATCGACATTTCAAAATCCTGCGCTGGCATTGACCCGGTCACGCATTTCCTTGCCCGGCTTGAAATGTGGCACGTATTTGGCCGGCGTGTGAACCGACTCGCCGGTCTTGGGATTGCGCGCCAGTCGAGCGGGTCGATGATGCAGGGAAAAACTGCCGAACCCACGGATTTCAACGCGGTCCTGCCGCGCTAGCGCGGCGCTTATCTGGTCCAACACCAGCTTCACCGCCAGTTCGACATCCTTCTGCATCAGATGGGTCTGTTTTTGTGCCAGCGCTTCAATCAACTGTGATTTGGTCATGATCGTTCTCGTCACCCATGGGGCATTTACGATAGAGAAAAACAAAAGGCCGCGCAACCGCGGCCTTCCGTATTTATCTATACGAATCGAACAGATAGCTCAATCGTCGGAATCCTGCCCACCGATCTGTTCCTTCAGCAGGTCGCCCAGGCTGGTTTTGCCGGACACCGCCGAGGTCCGCGAGTATTCGGCCACGGCCTCTTCCTCTTCCTGAATTTCCTTGGCGCGCACCGACAGGGTAATGATGCGGTTCTTGCGATCAACGCCGATGAAACGGGATTCCAGCTCGTCGCCCACCGACAACAACTTGGTGGCGTCCTCGACGCGCTCGCGCGCCAGGTCGTTGGCCTTGATATAACCCTCGACGCCGCCGGCCAGCTCGATCTGCGCGCCGCGCACGTCGACTTCCCTGACCTTGCCCTTGACCATGTCGCCCTTGGCGTTGTCGGCCAGGAACTGGGTCAGCGGGTCCTGCTCCATCTGTTTGACGCCCAGCGAAATACGCTCGCGCACCGCGTCGATCGACATCACCACGGCCTCGATTTCCTGACCCTTGGAGTAGCGGTGCACCGCCTGCTCACCGGCCTCACTCCAGTTCAGATCGGATAGGTGCACCAGACCGTCGATGCCACCGTCTAAGCCGATGAAGATGCCGAAGTCGGTGATCGACTTGATGCTGCCCTTGACGCGGTCGCCCTTCTGGTAGTTTTGCGCAAACTCTTCCCAGGGATTGGGTTGACACTGCTTCATGCCCAACGAGATGCGGCGGCGCTCCTCGTCAATGTCGAGAATCATCACCTCGACCTCGTCGCCTAACTGCACCAGTTTGCCGGGGTTAACGTTCTTGTTGGTCCAGTCCATCTCGGAGACATGCACCAAGCCCTCGACGCCGGGCTCGATTTCGACGAAAGCGCCGTAATCGGTGATGTTGGTGACCTTGCCGAACAGGCGGGTCTTCTCGGGATAGCGGCGGGCAATGTCGACCCAGGGGTCGGCACCCAGTTGCTTGAGACCGAGGCTAACGCGACGCCGTTCGCGATCATACTTGAGCACCTTGACTTCGATTTCCTGGCCAACTTCGACCGCCTCGGAAGGGTCCTTGATGCGCTTCCAGGTCATGTCGGTGATATGCAGCAGACCGTCGATGCCACCGAGGTCGACAAACGCGCCGTACTCGACCAGATTCTTGACCACGCCGGCGAGGATTGCGCCTTCCTGCAACTTCTCCAGCAGCGCGTCGCGCTCGGCGCTGTACTCGGCCTCGAGCACTTCGCGGCGGCTGACGACGACGTTGTTACGCAGACGGTCAAGCTTGATGACCTTGAATTCGAGTGGTTTGCCTTCCAGATAGGCGGTGTCGCGCACAGGGCGAATATCGACCAGAGAACCCGGCAGAAACGCGCGAACGTTGCCGATGTCGACGGTGAAACCGCCCTTGACCTTGCCAGTGATCGAACCAATCACAGTTTCCTTGCCCTCGAACGCCTTGGTCAAGTGATCCCAAGTGCGGATCCGCTCGGCTTTTTCCTTGCTGAATCTGGTTTCGCCGAAACCGTCCTCGACGGTTTCCAGAGCCACTTCGACATCATCGCCGACCGCGACGGTCAGTTCGCCCCCTCCTTCGGGGAGAAACTCGCCGATCGGGATCACGCCTTCAGACTTGAGACCCGCGTCGACGATGACGACGTCGCTTTTGACTTCCAGCACGGTCGCGTGGACAATCGTGCCCGGCTGCATCGACTGACCGTTGGTCAGACTCTGCTCAAACATTTCAGCGAAACTTTCACTCATTCAGCACACTCTAAGGTTGGTGGATGGTCCGCAACGCCGACCGGTGCAAGTGGGGAGGCAGGGCGGTATTGACACAGCAGCAGGCGCTCCTGCTTTGAGACACCAGCGGTGCCGGCTTCATCGGCCAAAACCGCTTTGCAGCAGTAAATCTTCGATCCGGCCTTCAACCTCAGCGGCGGAAAGCCGGGTCGTATCAATCACAACTGCATCGTCGGCAGGGCGCAGTGGCGCTGTCGTGCGAGTGCGGTCGCGTTCATCACGCGCACAGACATTCGCGTGAAGGTCAGCGAGTTTAGCATTCACACCGGAGGCGCTCAACTGTGACCAGCGTCGTCGCGCCCGTTCCTCGGCACTGGCATCGAGGAAAATCTTTAACCCGGCATCGGTGAACACCACGGTGCCCATGTCACGACCGTCAGCCACCAGCCCCGGAGCACGCCGGCACTGCTGCTGCCGCGTCAACAACGCCTGCCGCACGTCAAGATGGGCCGAGATTATTGAGGCCCGCCCGCCTACCGATTCCTGCCGCAGCTGGGCGGTGACATCCTCGCCATTCAAGCGTACGCGCTCCTTCCCGCCGTCCTCACTGAACTCGACATCGAGCCGTCGACACAGCGCTGCGATGGATTGGACATCGTCGTTGGGGACGCCGGCATTGTCCGCAGCAATCGCTGCAAGACGGTACAACGCGCCGCTGTCCAGCCGATGCCAACCCAGCCGCTGCGCCAGCCAACGTGTCGCTGTGCCCTTGCCGACACCACTGGGACCGTCGACGGTGATCACCGGCGGCAAGCCGCTGGTGGCGGGAATCGGGAGTCGGGAATCGGGAATTGTCAAAGCGTGAGTTCTCAGACTGTATAAACGTCCGCTGCGTGAACTTCTTCGATGGACAATCCCGCCAAGCGCGCCAAAGATACAAATCCTGGGAACGAGGTGTTGACGTTGGCGCAATCGAGAATTTCGATCGGGCCGCTGGCGCGCAGCGCGGCGATGGCGAAAGACATGGCGATACGGTGATCGCCCAATGAGTCGATTTTGCCCGACCCGAACCGGCCGCCGCGAATACAGGCGCCGTCCGCAGTCGGCTCGGCATCGACGCCCAGATTCTGCAGACCGTTGCACATGGCTTGGATGCGATCACTCTCCTTGACTCGCAGCTCGGCGGCATCGCGCACCATAGTCTCGCCTTCGGCACAGGCCGCGGCAACGAACACCACCGGCATTTCGTCGATCGCCAGCGTTACCAGTTCGTGGTCGATGTCGACCCCCCGCAGTGCGCCACCACGCACACGGATGTCCGCGATCGGCTCGCCGCCCAGCAAACGTGGGTTCAGTAATTCGATGTCCGCGCCCATGCGCCGCAGAATCTCGATCACGCCGTTGCGGGTGGGGTTGATGCCGACCGCTTCCAGCAGGAGTTCACTGCCTGGTTGAATGGCAGCACCGACCATGAAGAACGCTGCCGAAGAGATATCCGCCGGGACTTCAATCGGAGTGGCACGCAGACGCTGCCCGCCCTGCACCGCGGCAACGCCCGGCGCACATTCGACCGTGACGCCGAACGCCCGCAGCATGCGCTCGGTGTGATCGCGCGACGCGCCCGGTTCGGTGACGCGGGTCACGCCTTGCGCATACAGGCCGGCCAACAGCAGACTCGACTTGATCTGCGCACTAGCCACCGGCGAGCGGTAGTCGATGCCGTGCAAAGCCGTGCCGCCGTGGACATGCAGCGGCGCGGTACCGTTTTCCGCGGTACTAATCTGCGCGCCCATGCTGCGCAGCGGATCGACGATGCGCAGCATGGGTCGCTTCGACAGCGACGCGTCGCCGACCATCGTCGTGTCGAAACGTTGACCGGCCATCAGCCCTGCCATCAGTCGCATTGAGGTGCCGGAATTGCCCAGATCCAACGCCGCAGCCGGGGCCTGCAAGCCGTGCAACCCGACGCCGTGAATGCACAGGGAAGTTGCCGCCGTCTGTTCGATCACTACACCCATCGACTGAAATGCCTTCATGGTGCTGAGGCAGTCCTGGCCGGTGAGAAAGCCGTCCACCGTGGTGGTGCCTTGCGCCAGCGCGCCAAACATCACCGCGCGATGCGAAATCGATTTGTCGCCGGGGACCCGTAGACGGCCCTGCAGCTGACCGCCTGGCTGCACGTGATAGCGTAGATTTGATCTGCTCATGAAGCCGTCGTCGAACGCGACGATAACGATTTTTCCATGCGTTCCAAATACCGCTCGCGGGCACCGCGTGCGTGCGTGAAGACGTCCAGCACGCGCTGCTGGTCATCGTCGCGGATGGCGTCGCGCAGGTTATTCAGGGCATCGACGTAATTTTCGATCAGGGGAATCAACGCGGCGCGGTTGGCACACGTGATGTCCAGCCACATCTTCGGACTGCTGCTGGTGATGCGGGTGAAATCTCGGAAGCCGCCGGCGGCATAGGCGAACAATTCCTGTTCAGATTCCATCCGCGCCAGCATGTCGACCAGCGCGTACGCCAGCACATGCGGCAGGTGACTGGTGGCGGCGAGAATCTCGTCGTGATGTGCCGGTGGCATGTGCTCGACCTGCGCACCCACTGCCTCCCACATCGCCTGCACCCGCTGACCGGCCTGTGCAGACATCCGCGCATGCGGCGTCAAGATCACTCGACGGCCACGGAACAGCGAATCGAAAGACGCGGCCACGCCACTTTTCTCGGTCCCCGCAATCGGATGTCCTGGCACGTAGTTCGCCGGCACCTCGCCCAGCGTCGCGGCAACCGCTTCAATCACTGAGCATTTGGTGCTGCCGACATCGGTCATCACGGCATCGGCGCCGAGCGCCGGCCGCAGTGCCGCCAGCGCTGCCGCGGTCTCCATCACTGGCACTGCCAGCACCACCAGATCGGCGCCCTGCACTGCTGCGACGGCTGAGTCCGGCGCGCTGTCGACCACACCGAGTTCAAGCGCAGCGCGACGCTGCTCGGGGTCGATGTCATAACCACTGATGTGCTCCACCGCGCCGGCAGCGCGCAGCGCACGCGCCAGCGAGCCGCCGATCAGACCGAGACCAATGATGGCCAGACGTTGCACGATCCACCTTTCGGTCGGCCGCTCCATCACCGCGCCAGAACCGCCTTCAAGGCATCGAGGAAGCGTGTATTCTGCGCTTCGGTACCGACGGTGACGCGCAGAAACTGCGGCAACCCGTACGAACCCATCGGCCGCACGATAAGACCGCGCTCCAACAGACCTTGATGAATCGGCGCGCTGTCGCAGCCGAAGCCGATGGTCAGGAAATTGGCCTGCGACGGCAGTATTGTCAGCTTCATCGCCTCCAGTTCTTTTCGTAACCTCAGCATCTGTGCGGTGTTGAGCGCTACCGAACGTTCCACATGGGCCTGGTCGTCCAGCGCTGCCTCTGCCGCCAGCAGCGCGAGGCTGTTCACGTTGAACGGCTGGCGTACGCGGTTGAGCAGATCGGCGATCTCGGGTGACGACAATCCATAACCAGCGCGCAACGACGCCAATCCGTAGGTTTTGGAGAAAGTGCGGGTGACGACCAGATTGGGATAGCGATCAAGCAGGCCGCGGCTGTCCGGCCTCAGATCCGGGTCGAGGTATTCCTGATAGGCCTCGTCGAGCACCACCAGCGTGTGTGGTCGTACGCGCGCCAGAAACGCTTCGATGCTGTCCGGTGTCAACCAGGTGCCGGTGGGATTGTTGGGATTGGCGATGAACACCAGCGCGACTTCGTCGTCCAGCGCCTTGGCAAAAGCTTCGAGATCATGGCCATAGGGCATGGCGTCGTCGGGCGGCCGCGCCGGCACCACGATGGCGCGCGCGCCCTGCGCTTGGGTGACGATCGGATACACTGCGAAGGCATAAGCCGAAAACATCGCTGCCCGGCCCGGGTTCAGAAACACCCGTGCGGAAAATTCAAGAATGTCGTTGGAGCCGTTACCGAGGGTGATTCGCCCGGGTTCGATATCGTGAAAGCGGCTGATACGCTGTTTCAACCGAAAACCGCCGCCATCGGGATACAGCCCCAGATTACTCTGGTCGATGGATTCGGCCAGTGCCGCACGGACTTTGTCGCCGGGACCCAGCGGATTTTCGTTCGAGGCCAGCTTGATCACGTCGGCCACGCCTAGGCGCCGCTGCAATTCGTCGATCGGCATGCCGGGCTCATACGGGTGCAGACCCCGTACGCCCTGTGCCGCACGCTCGAACAAAGGGGATCGATCGGTTGCCGACATCACACTACTGCCTTTGGATAAGACCCGAGAATCTTGAAGAACGCGGCCTGCGGACGCACCTGGTCCAGCACTTGGCGCAGGATCTCGTCGTCCTGATGGCCTTCCAGATCGATGAAAAAATTGTAGTCCCACAGGCCACGTCGCGACGGCCGCGACTCGATACGCATCATGTCGACGTGCTCGTCCGCGAACGGCTTCAGCAAATGAAACAGGGCACCCGGCCGGTTCTGTTGGAGCTGCAACACCAAGGACGTCTTGTCACGACCGGTGGGTTCGGACACCTTGCGGCCGATGATCAAAAAACGTGTGGTGTTGTTGGGGTCATCCTCGATGTTGCTGGCCAATACCGGCAGCCCGTACAACTCGCCTGCGGCTTGGCTGGCGATGGCCGCACTGCGGGTTCGCGCGCCGGCTTCGGATACGCGCCGGGCCGCCACCCCATTGCTGGACAAGGCCTCGCGCTGTGCCTTCGGCAGATGAACATCCAGCCAGGTGCGGCATTGCGCGAACGACTGCGCGTGCGAGTAGACCACCTCGATGTCCTGCAACTGCGGCTGCAGCGACAGCAGTTGATGATGCACCGGCAGCCAGACTTCGCCACAGATATTGAGCGTGGTGTAAGCCAGCCGGTCCAGTGTGTGGCTGATCACGCCTTCGGTGGAATTCTCCACCGGCACCACGCCATAGGCAGTGGCGCCAGACTCCACTTCACGGAAGATTTCGTCGGTGGTGGTCTGTGGCCGCGCCTCCACAGCGTGACCGAAATGCTTATACACCGCGGCCTGGGTATAAGTCCCCTCGGGGCCCAGATAGGCTACTGTCAACGGTGATTCCAGCGCCAGACAGGCCGACATGATCTCGCGCATCAGCCGCGCCACGACGGTGTCCGGCAGGGGGCCGCCGAGCTCGCGGTTGCGCTGCATCGCGCGTTGTAGCACCTCGACTTCACGCGAAGGGCGGTAGTGATCTCCGCCGACCCCACTTTTTTCCTTGATTTTACGAACTTCTTCGGCGATACCGGCGCGTTGTGAGATCAGTTTTTGCAGCTCGGCATCCAGCGCGTCGATACGCTCGCGCGCATCGCCCAGCGCTTGGCGAGGATCGCTGTCGGTCACGACGGGGTCACGCCGATGAGCGCACGCGTAGCCAGCACGCCGGGAATGGCGGCGATCTCCGCCAGCAGTGTCGGCGGCAACGCGCTGTCGATATCCACCAACGTATAGGCAATGTCGCCGCGAGACTTGTTGAGCATATCGGTGATATTGATCTGGCGTTGCGCCAGCGCCGTGGTGATCTGGCCGACCATGTTCGGCACATTGGCGTTGACGATGCTCAGACGCCACGTGCCCGCCTGCAGCGGCATCACCGCTTCTGGAAAATTGACCGAGTTGCGCACGTTGCCGGTTTCGAGAAAATCACGTAATTGATCGGCCACCATCGCCGCGCAGTTGTCCTCGGCCTCACCGGTGGACGCGCCCAGATGCGGCGTGGCAATCACCCGCGGATGCGATTTGATCCGTGCGGTGGGGAAATCGCAGGCGTAGCCGCACAGGGCATTGCTATCCAGCGCGTTCAAAACCGCCGTCTCATCGACTATTTCAGGACGGGCAAAATTCAGCAACACCGCATCCTTGCGCAACAACGCCAGCCGTTCGGCGTTGATCAGATTGCGGGTGGTGTCGAGCAACGGCACGTGCAGAGACACGAACTGCGCACGCGACAACAAATCTTCCACCGACAGCGCACGGCGCACTCCGGCGCTGAGTTGCCAAGCGTTCTGCACGGTCATCGCCGGGTCGTAGCCATACACGGTCATGCCCAGATCCAAGCCGGCGTTGGCGACGCGCACACCGATAGCGCCAAGACCGATCACGCCGAGCGCGCGGTTCGGCAGCTCAAAGCCGACGAAACGTTTCTTGCCGGCTTCGACCTGTTTATGCAAGGCGGCTTCGTCATCGCCTTCGAGGTTCTTCACAAATTCCAGTCCCGGCAGCAGATTGCGCGCACTGAGCAGCATTGCGGCAATCACCAGTTCCTTGACCGCGTTGGCATTGGCGCCGGGTGAGTTGAACACCGGCACACCGCGCGCACTCATGGCAGACACCGGAATGTTGTTGGTGCCGGCACCGGCGCGAGCGATCACCTTGACGCTGGTCGGGATTGCCTGCCGGTGCAGATCGGCCGAACGCAGCAGCAAGGCATCCGGCTCGGCGATGTCGTCACCGACGCTGTAATCGGCCGCCGGCAGGCGCTGCAGACCGATCGGCGAGATATTGTTGAGCGTGCGAATCTTGAACATCGGCGGTGGCCCTATCCGCGGCTGCGGACGAATTCCTGCATGTACTCGACCAGCGCTGCCACCGCCGCTTCCGACGTGGCGTTGTAGATGCTGGCGCGCATGCCGCCGACCGAGCGATGGCCCTTGAGGCCCGCGAAACCGGCGCTCTTGGCACCGTCGAGGAAAGGCTTGTCCTGATCCGCATCGGGCAGCGTGAACACCACGTTCATGCGTGAGCGATCGGTTTTTGTCACCGGATTGGTATAGAACGGCTCGCTGTCGATGTAATCGTACAAGCGCGCGCTCTTGCGCCGGTTGATCTCGCCCATACCGGCCAGCCCGCCCTGCGCCAGCAGCCATTTGAACACCAGGCCGGAGACGTACCAGGAGAAGGTCGGCGGCGTGTTCAGCATCGAACTGCTGTCAGCGACGGTCTTGTAATTGAACATCGAAGGCAGCGCCGGGTGCGGCTGACCGATCAAATCCTCACGCACGATGACCATGGTCAGGCCCGCCGGACCGGCATTCTTCTGCGCACCGGCGTAGATCAGGCCGAATTTCGACACGTCGATCGGGCACGACAGGAAACTTGAAGAAAAATCTGCCACCAGCGGCACCTGGCCGACGTCCGGCGTCCACTGGAATTCCACACCCTCTATGGTCTCGTTGGGCGTGTAGTGCACGTAGGCCGCCTGCGGGTCGAGTGTCCACGACTCCCGCGACGGAATATGGGTGAATGCGCCGCCTTCAGGCTGGGCCGCGGTGTTGGCCTTGCCGTACTTGCCCGCCTCCTTGACCGCCTTCTTGCCCCAGGCGCCGGTGATGACGTAGTCCGCACCGGGTTTGTCGCGCAGCAGGTTCATCGGCACCACCGCGAACTGCGCGGTGGCCCCACCCTGCAGGAACAGCACTTTGTAGTTGTCCGGCACACTCAACAGCGCGCGCAGATCGGCCTCGGCCTCGGCTGCAATCGACATATAGGGTTGCGCGCGGTGACTCATCTCCATCACCGACATGCCGCTGCCATGCCAGTCGAGCAGTTCGTCCCGCACTTGTTCAAGCACGGACTGCGGCAGCGCAGCGGGGCCGGCGTTGAAATTGAAGATTCGACTCATCTTGATCATCCGTTGTTGATCGAGTGGCACAGCTTGAATGGCACGCAGCGTCGAGTGCTCAGGTCGAGGGCTCGCCCTCGTCTGCGTTATCGCCCGCAGTATCGCCATTTGTCTCGTCCGCACCGACAGCGCCGTCAGCAGCGTCTGTTTCGACAGACTCATCTTCGGGCACGATGCGATCGAGGCCGACCAAATGATCACCCTCGTTCGGCCGGACCAGACGCACACCCTTGGTATTACGGTTCAGCAATTTGACCTCGTTCGCTGCGATCCGTATCAGGTGGCCGGCATCCGAAATCAGCATGATCTGATGTTCGTCGCCCACTTCCGTGGCGCCGATCAGGCGACCGGTCTGGGCTGACAACGCCTGAGCAATCACGCCCTGCCCGCCGCGGCCGCGCAGCGGGAAATGGTCGATCAAGGTGCGTTTGCCGTAACCGTATTCCGAGATGGTCGCGATATCCGCCCCTCTGGCAACAATCAGGGCGATCACATGCGCGCCCTGCGTGTCGGTGATGGCCTCGTCGGCATGGTCCTCGGAATCGTCGGTATCCGCATCGCCGTCGGCTTCGTCCGCCGTCGGGCCCGTGCCGACCAGACGCATGCCGCGCACGCCGGTGGCGCCGCGTCCCATCGAACGCACGTTGGCTTCCTTGAAGCGGATCACGCGGCCGGCGTCAGAGAACAGCAACACTTCATCTTCGCCCGAAGTCAGCGCCACGCCCACCAGTTCGTCGTCGGCCCGCAGATCGACGGCGATGATGCCGGCGCTGCGCGGCCGCGAGAAATCCTCCAGCGGCGTTTTCTTGACAGTGCCGCGGCGGGTCGCCATGAACACGTACTGGCCGGTTTTAAAATCCTTCACCGGCAGCGCCGCAGTGATGCGCTCAGCCTCCTGCAGCGGTAGCAGGTTGACGAACGGCTTGCCGCGCGAGCCACCATGCCCCCCGGTGGGCAGTTCGAACACCCGCAGCCAGTAGCCGCGACCACGGCTGGAGAAACACAGCAAGGTGTCGTGCGAATGCGCCGCCCACAGGGAACAGACGTAATCGTCGTCCTTGGTGCCAGCTGCGGTACGGCCGCGACCGCCGCGGCGCTGGACCTGGTATTCCGATAGCGGCTGCGCCTTGACATAACCCTGACGCGACAGCGTCACCACCATCTCCTGCGGCGGGATAAGGTCCTCGCGGTTCATGTTGAGCGCGAAGTCGGTGATCTCGGTGCGGCGGGCGTCGCCGAACTGTTCTCTGATCTCCAGCAATTCGCCGCGAATGACCTCCATCAACCGCGCGTCCGACCCCAGAATCTCCAGATAGCCGGCGATGGCTTCGAGGATGTCGCGGTACTCGCCGTGAATTTTTTCTTGTTCCAGCCCGGTCAGGCGGTGCAGACGCAGATCCAGAATCGCCTGCGCCTGGGTTTCGGACAATCGATAGCCGCCTTCGACCAAGCCGCTGTCGACCGACAGGTCCAGCGGCCGTGAGGCATTTGCACCGGCGCGTTCGAGCATCGCGGCGACCTCGCCTGCTGCCCACAGGCGCGCGCACAAGCCGGCCTTGGCCTCGGCCGAACTGGGGGCGTCGCGGATCAGCCGAATCACTGGATCGAGATTGGCCAACGCCACAGCCAGACCTTCCAGCACGTGGGCGCGGTCACGTGCCTTGCGCAGCAGAAAACGGGTGCGGCGGGTCACCACTTCGCGGCGATGACGCAGGAATATCTGCAGCAGCGCCTTCAGGCCCAGAGTCTTCGGCTGACCATCGTCTAATGCCACGATGTTGATGCCGAACACCGTCTGCAACTGGGTGCCTTGATACAAATTGTTGAGCACGACATCGCCGTTTTCGCCGCGCCGCAGCTCAATGACCAGCCGCATGCCGTCCTTGTCGGACTCGTCGCGAATCTCGGTAATGCCCTCGATTTTCTTTTCTTTGACCAGTTCGGCCATGCGCTCCTGCAACCGCGCCTTGTTGACCTGATAGGGCAACTCGGTGATGACGATGGCCTGGCGTTCGCCGCCTTTCTCGAAGGCTTCGAAATGGGTGCGGGCGCGCAACACGATACGGCCGCGGCCGTTGGCGTAGGCATCCACCAGTCCGTGCGCGTCGAGAATCAACCCGGCGGTGGGGAAGTCCGGCGCCGGAATCAGTTGCATCAGTCCGGTCAGATCCAGGTCCGGATTGTCGATCAGCGCCACACAGCCGCCGATCACCTCCGACAGGTTATGCGGCGGGATATTGGTGGCCATGCCGACGGCGATGCCGGCACTGCCGTTGACCAGCAGATTGGGGAAGCGCGTCGGCAGCACCGACGGCTCGCGCTCGGAACCGTCGTAGTTGTCGGTGAAATCGACGGTATCCTTGTCGATGTCCGACAGCAGTTCGCCGGCCAGCCGGGTCATGCGCACTTCGGTGTAGCGCATGGCAGCGGCGGCGTCGCCGTCGACCGAGCCGAAGTTGCCCTGCCCATCGACCAGCAGATAGCGCAGTGAAAACGGCTGCGCCATGCGCACGATGGTGTCGTAGATGGCGCTGTCGCCGTGCGGGTGGTACTTGCCCATGACGTCGCCGACGATGCGCGCCGACTTGCGGAACGGCTTGTTGTAGACGTTGCCCTGTTCGTTCATCGCGAACAGCGAACGACGGTGCACCGGTTTGAGGCCATCGCGGGCATCGGGCAGCGCGCGGCCGACGATCACGCTCATGGCGTAATCGAGGTACGAGCGCTGCATCTCGTCCTGCAGATTGACGGTCAACAGCTCTTTGGCGAAATCGGGCATGCGCGTGTTCTTGGGACCGCTACGGATGCGGTGGTTGCGGCGTTATTGCGTATTCAGACGCGCGGGGTTTTGATCCCAGCATTTTAACACAGCAAGGCGGTGGTTCGGGCTGCCAGCCTCTTCCAACTGACACATGAGCCTGGAGGAGGCAGCGTGATTCCAACGACAGATGCGTCTGAGCGGTCATTCTTGGAGAATAATCGTGACTCTCAATACTCAATCGTTGTCCGCTTGGGCGAAGCGCTGCGGGATATGACCGTAGCCCAGATGCCTGCGCACGATGGCCCCATCCTTTGTTTCTGGCAGTGCATTGTCGTTGCTGTGGCGAGACCGTGAGCGGGTCAGTTCGATATTGAGACTGGACAGCAGCTTGGCGGACCTGCTTCTCACTGGGTGACGCAATCGACCGCATTGATGTGATACGGGCCTTCGACGCCGTGTCCTGGTCGCCCCTGGTGCACCGAGTCGATGCGGATGAAGTTGGTGCGTCTTTGCGGACGAAACGTCCTGCGCCGTATAACGTCGACGGAAGCCCGCCTTGGGTGCGACATAACATTGTACCAGCGGTCCGGTGCGGAAGCGGCGCAACAGACGCGCCACCTGCGCACGTGAATAGTCTGTGGTACGCATCAGGTACTGCCGGACATCAGGCTCGTGTCGCTACGTCCCAGCGTTGCATAGCCCCACCCGTACCCGCACAGCAGAAACGAAACGGCAGCGGGCCGTATCCTCGCAGATGGGGGTAAAGGCGACTTCGGCTGTGCCCGCCAGAAATTCACGGATTTGTTCCAACGTGCTTAGCTGTACATCGTTCCATGCCGATCACCCTGTGTTGATGATCGGCCCATAAACGCCGCTTCAGGCTCATACCATGTTGGAATCACGTACCTCCCGCTCAGACTCATACCATGTTGGAAGAGACTTGGGCTGTTTAGAGCTAAAAGTCTGTGGCACACTATGCTGTCTTCCGGGCAAACTGTCCGCAAGGCCAGACGCGCCGTTTCAAGCGCGAGGCAACGTACAAACGGGATAGACGCTCATGGTAGCACCGCCCGCAATCATCCCAATGACCGTAACCGTTTTAATCATGGTTTCAACAGCGCTTGCCGGTCTCCGGCAGGTATTTAATTATTTTGTGTTCCCGCACGATGCGGGGTCGATCAACCGCCCAGGACACGCCTGCAACTACGCAGCGGCGTGCCGTGGTCGTGGCGCGAATCTGTCGCGCTCATCCTCTCCCACCGTGGGGTCGAGCACTTCTGGGACTCCACTACACAATGAAAAGAATCCTCATCAACGCCACCCAGCAGGAAGAACTGCGCGTGGCCATCGTCGACGGTCAGAAGCTGTTCGACCTCGACATCGAGCTGGCCTCACAAGAGCAGCGTAAATCCAACGTCTACAAGGGCCTCATCACCCGCGTCGAGCCCAGCCTGGAAGCCTGCTTCGTCGAATACGGTGCCGAACGTCACGGCTTTCTGCCGCTCAAGGAAGTCGTCCGCGAGTATCTCAAGGGCGACGGCAACCACCACAACATCCGCGAACAACTGTCCGAAGGCCAAGAACTGATCGTCCAGGTCGAGAAGGAGGAGCGCGGCAACAAGGGTGCGGCGCTGACCACCTTCATCTCTCTGGCCGGCCGCTATCTGGTGCTGATGCCGAACAATCCGCGCGCCGGCGGCATCTCGCGCCGGGTTGAAGGCGAGGAGCGCGCCGAAGCACGCGAAGCAATGGCGCAGCTCAACATCCCCGACGGTATGGGCACCATCATCCGCACCAACGGCATGGGCCGCAGCGCGGAGGAGTTGCAGTGGGATATGGACCACCTGGTCAGCATCTGGACGGCAGTGACCGCAGCTGCCGCTGACAAACCCGCGCCATTTCTGATCTACCAGGAAAACAATGTGGTGCTGCGCGCGCTGCGCGACTACATGCGACCCGACATCGGCGAAGTGATCGTCGACAGCGCCGAGATCTACGAGAGTGCACGCGCCCAGATGCAGCACTCGATGCCAGCCGACCTGCCCAAGCTCAAGCTGTACCGGGACAACATTCCGCTGTTCTCGCGCTACCAGATCGAAAGCCAGATCGAGTCCGCGCACCAGCGTCTGGTGCGGTTACCGTCGGGCGGCAGCATCGTCATCGACCGCACCGAAGCACTGACCGCCATCGACATCAACTCCGCCAAGGCCACCGGCGGCGGCGGCATCGAAGAAACCGCTTTTCAGACCAATCTGGAAGCCGCCGATGAGGTCGCCCGCCAGCTGCGACTGCGCGATCTGGGCGGTCTCGTGGTGGTCGATTTCATCGACATGTCGGCCAGCAAGAGCCAGCGCGAAGTCGAGAAACGACTGACCGACGCCTGCGCGATTGATCGCGCCCGCGTGCAGGTCGGCCGGCTGTCACGATTCAGTCTGCTGGAGATGTCGCGCCAGCGGCTGCGCCCCAGCCTGGGCGAACATACTCAAGTCACCTGCCCGCGCTGTGACGGCGCCGGCCAGATCCGTTCGGTCGAATCGCTGTCGCTGTCGATATTGCGGTTGATCGAGGAAGAGTGCATGAAGGACCGCACCGGCCGCGTCATCGCGCAACTGCCGGTGGATGTCGGCACGTTCCTGCTCAACGAAAAACGCGCCGCCATCGCCGAGTTCGAGGATCGCTACAACGTCGTCGTGACCCTGGTGCCGAACGAAACGCTGGACGCTCCCAAGTACGAAATCCTGCGTCTGCGTGCCGACCAGAGCGGCGAAGAATCTGGCGTCAGCTACGCACTGGCGCAGGATTTCGAGGCCCATGCGCGTGCCGAACGCGCCGGTGATGGCCGGTTGGTCAAAGCGGCCCCAGAGCCCGCCGTCAAGACCATCCTGCCGATGGCACCGGCGCCACTGCCGCTCGACGCAACCTCGGCGTCTGTTGCCACTGCCCGGCCGAGGCTCACACCGGTAGCGTCGGATCCATCGCTATGGTCACGTTTGCTGGCTTGGCTCGATATCAGCAACGCTGCAGAATCCGCAGTCGACAAACGAGCCCCGACCCGACGCACCGAGCCCCGCGCGACCGGATCAGGAACGCGTATCGGTAGCCGCGGCCAGGACTCGCGCAGCAACAGCCGCAACGCGGGGCGAAGTGACGGGCACAATCGCAACGAAAGTGCGCGTGATGACCACGGCGGCAACCGAAGCAGAGGCGGCCGTGACCGCAATGACAATCGCGCCGAAGGCCGGAACCGCGGCGGCAATAGCCAACGCGGAAACACCACCAACGCGGGCAGCGCGCGCAACAATCCGTCCAGATCAACCGCGACGCCAGCCACACCGGCCGCTGCAAACACCAGGCTGGTCGATGCAGTGGCGAATACCGTCGACGAGCACCAGAGCAACACTACAACTCCGGCATCCGTCAACAATCGGAGTGGAGCTCTCGAAACCCCTCGCGCAGGCAGCAACCGCGGCCGTCGTGGTCGCGGACGCAGCCGCGGCAGCGAAGCACGCACAGCAGAGGGTGCGGAGGAGAATCGCAGTGCTACAAACACCGGCATCGACGAATCGCGCGTCGTAAATGACAGCAACGCTCCCACTCGCAGCCACTCGCCCAAGGACGAACAACAGCAAAATCACAGTGATACTCACGAAGAAGGCGAAAACGCCGCGGTGCCGCACGTAGTGAATGCTGTGACGGGGGGTGCAACAGAGGTACTGACGGAGTTGCCTTCGGCCAACCCGGCCACCCGGGAGCGCGGCGACCGTCCTGCAGCGCAAACCGTCGAAAAACATCGATCGCCCACACCGCAGGCCGATGCAAAACCGGAGTCCGCCACATCCACAGACAGCGCTATCGATGGCGAAAGCCGGTCCCGGACTGATGCCCAAGTACAGCCTGAAACCGCCGAAACAGATCGCAGCGATGCTGGCAACGTCACACCACCCGCAACCCAGTACACCAATCGGCATCGCGGCGTGCAGACCATCCTGCCGCAGACTCCGGTAGAACGCCTGTCCGACGGCGGCAACACCGAACCGCCACCGGTGGTCGTCAAAACGGCTGAGGAAGCACGCACACCACAGCCAGAAGCAGAGCGGTCGCCACACACCTCGGAACAATCCGGTGAGGTTGAAACGCAGGCTACGACCGACGACAGCGAGCCGTCGAAGGCGGTTCACGGCGATCAGCTGTCCTGATCTTCTGTTGGTCTGCCGAGAATTTTACCCTCAACGCTCCTCGTTCCCTTTGATATTCAGGGGAACGAGGGTTGCCTCCGACCGGTATCAGGGTTGCCTCCGACCGGTATCAGCCGGTACTCAACATCGATCTGATCGCCTGCAGATCGGCTTCGGTATCGACTCCGCGTGGCGGCGCAGTTTCGATCACACCGACGCGAATCCGCAGGCCATGGCCAAGTGCACGCAACTGCTCCAGCGCTTCACAATCTTCCAGCGCGGTGGCCGGCAACGCGGAAAAGCGCCGCAATGCACCGACGCGGTAGGCGTAGAGACCGACATGACGCAAGGCCAAGCCCTCGGGCAGCGGTGATATCGGCTCGCTGCCGACGCGTTTCCATGGAATCGGTGCACGCGAAAAATACAGTGCCCGACCCTGCTCGTCGAGCACCACTTTGACGACTGTTGGATTGAGCCAGTCCTCACGCGTGTGCAACGGATGGGCGAGCGTGGCGATATCGGCCTCCGCATCATCCACCAGCAGTTGTGCAGCCTGACGCACCAGGGCCGGCGGCATCAACGGCTCGTCGCCCTGCAAATTGACGACGACGGCATCATCGCTCCAGCCTTCGGCGGCGGCGATTTCGTTGACGCGATCGGTGCCGGAATTGTGCGTGGCCGCGGTCAGACGGACGTCTGCGCCAAAATTGCGGCAGACCTCGACGATTTCAGCGCTGTCGGTGGCGATGATGACCGCGCGGGCGCCGCAGGCCCGCGCCGCTTCCCAAGTCCATTGCAGCAGCGGCTTTCCAGCCAGATACTGCAACAACTTACGTGGCAGACGCGCCGAGGCCAGCCGCGCCGGCACGACCACTGCAAAATTCACCGCTGTCTCAGCTCTTCATCGGTCACCGGCCGTGCTTCGTCTTCGAGCATAACGGGAATGCCGTCACGCACCGGGTAGGCCAACCGCGAGGCGCGACAGATCAATTCCTGTTGTTCCGGGCGCCATTCCAGCGGCGCCTTGGTCACCGGACAGACCAGAATATCGAGCAAACGCTCATCCATAACGGGAATCACTAGATGAAATCGAGCGATATTGTTGCACAACGGATAAAAACGCGAGATGAACGGCCGCTCCGACCCTGCCTCCAATTACACGGTGAGTCTCACCCGCCACTTGGGCAGTGTGGGTAGCTCGGAGCACCGCGCAACGTTGTCCCTTCTCCCGTAAGTGGGAGAAGGTGTGGCCCGAAGGGGCGGATGAGCAACCGTATTCCATATCAAGGAGTGATCGCCCCATCGTGGTTCGGATTCCAGGGTTGACAGGTACGCAAGATGGCATTCAGGATTGTCAGCAGTTTACGCATGCAAACGACGATAACGACCTTAGCCGGTTTACCCCGGGCCGTGAGCCGCTTGCTCATCGCCCGGCTGTCATGGCTGAACGGCGCCACCCATGCCGCGATCTGCTTGCGATCAAGCTCACCCAACTCCGGCAGCTCCGCGATCAGGGTCGCCACATTGACATCCCCGATCCCCTTGACGCGCTGCAACAGATCATCCTTGACCCGCCCACACCGGACTGTCCTTGATGCGCTGGCGCAGCTCATGGTCTAACCCCGACAGACGTTTCTTCAGCCAGACGATATGCGCCTTGATATCCGTGCACACCCGCCGCTCGCGAACTCCAAACAATCGGTTCTTCTCCATCGTCTGCCTACCGATCACCTGCCGCTGCAGCGCCACCCCCGCGTCCAGACCACGCAAAGCCGCATCCTTGAGCGGACGCGGCTCAATGCCCGTCATCGCGCTGAAGCGCGCCAGCGCCCCCAAAACCTGACCAAGACCGATGCGCTGGATGCGCAGGTTCTGGCGCAGTTTGCGGCTGTGATCCGCCCGCAACTCGGCTCTTGCAAGATGAGATCGCGCGTGAACTGGAAGCCCTGGTGGCGCGCCGGCGCCAGTGAGTCGGGATGCAGACGATGGAGAAGAACCGCCTCAAGCAGGCGCCACCCAAACTGCGCAAGCGCATCCGCGAACATCTGGAGTGGCTGCGTCGGCAGATCGCCGACAGTCGTGACGGCATGCGCCAGATGCTGGAGAGGAGAGCCCGGTCTGGCAGGTCAAGGCGGATTTGCTCAAGACCGCGCCTGGGGTGGGCGATGCGACCGCGATGACCTCGTTGGCGGAGCTTCCGAAACCAGGGCGTCTAAACCGCAAGCAGATCGCTGCGCGGATAGGATTGGCGCCGCTCAACCACGACAGCGCCCCCTTCAAAGGTAAACGCACTATTTGGGGCGGACGCTCTGCGGTACGCAATGCCCTGACAGGGCCGCACTCTCGAGTGTGCGCACCGGCAAAGGGCCTCTGGCTGCGTTCCATCAGCACCTGATCGACGTCGGCAAGCCTTTCACAGTCGCGCTCACTGTGGCCATGCGAAAACTCCTGACTGCCCTAAATGCCAGGGTGCGCGATCAAAAACATTGGAATGCACCCCCTGGCACCACTTGACTGTGAACACAGTTGCTCTCCCGCTTGCGGGAGAAGGAAAAATTAGTGGAGAGGGTTACTCGCGCCGCAGCACGCGGTCAATTAGTTGAGTGGCCCACCACTGCGCGTGAAAGGACTTCCGTACCGCTTCGCGATCATAGCGCTGCTCGACCCAGTCGAGGAACTCGATGCCATCGCGCAAGTGCTCAGCGCGATAGCAGTCGAAGAAATGATCGAGGACGCCGGTCTTGGCCTGGCGCACGTGACCGTGCCACCAGAATCGCAGTTGATGCATCGCCACGTCCAGCGGCTGGTGTTCCTGCAGCAGCAGATAGAGTGCGCTGACAAAACCGGCACGGTCGGCGCCGGACTTGCAGTGCAACAGCAGCGGCTTTTCCATCGTGTCGAACAAGCGTTTGAGGCCGAGGATCTCCTCGCGCGCAGGTGCGTCGCGCGAACCCAGCGGGAAATGCACTAGCGTCAAGCCGAGACGTTGGCAGGTATCCCATTCGAGCCGGTTGGAGCCGATATGTACCTCGACACCGCGCAGGTTGAGCACGCTCCGGACCCCGGCCGCTGCTGCCGCCCGCAACTGATAGGGCATAGGATGGCTGGAGCGGTAGACGCCGGCTGCGACCCACCGGCGGGGATTAAAGAAAAAACGAAAGATCGAATGATCGATCCACAACATGTTCATCCACGCCATGAAGCGCGCCCAACCGCGCAGCGGCGCCGGCATCGGCGTCGGCAGCGGCAGCTTGGCATGCGGAAACGGCGGAGAAGCGGGCACTTTTTCGATGTCGATTCGACCGCAGAGATCAGGCGCGCGCTGCGGCCAAAACCCGCTGCAGATATTGTCGCATGCGCATCTCGGCCGCTGCTTCAAAATGCAGACTGGCCGGCACTGCCCACAGGTTGGACGCCACGAATGAACGGCACTTGACTGCATCTTTTTCGGTCATCAGCACCGGCACACCGCTGATCCCGGGAAAATCGGCCGCGGTGAAGACGTGGTGATCGGCAAACGCCTGTGTCTGGATGTTCAGACCCTCGTTTCGCAGTGCATTGAAGAACCGTTGCGGGTAGCCAATGCCGGCCATCGCATAGGCCGGCGCCGCTGCGAATTCAGACAACGGGCACTGTTCACCGGACGACAGATTAACGGCATCCTGCAAATGTAAATCGAAACGCAGTGCGTTGTCTCCGTAAGGCGCGGCATCGGCGCCGTTGACCAGCACCAGCGAGACCCGCTGCGTACGCGCTGGCGCTTCACGCAACGGCCCCGCCGGCAGGCGCCAGCCGTTGCCGTGACCGCGTACGCCGTCGATCACGCACAACTCCATGTCGCGGGCCAGACGATAGTGCTGCAAACCGTCATCACAAATCAGCACGTCGACCTGCGGCTGCCCGGTCAGCAACAGGCGTGCGGCGGCCAGCCGATCGGGTGCCACCGCCAACGGGACTGCGGTGCGCTGTACCAGCAGCAACGGTTCGTCGCCGCAGACGGCAGCCGCGTCAGTGGAACGCACCCGATGCGGAAACGGACCATTGCCGCCGTAGCCACGGCTGATCACACCGGGGGTATATCCGAGTTCACGCAGGCACTGCACCAGCCACAGCACGCAAGGCGTCTTGCCGGTGCCGCCGACCGCGATGTTGCCGACCACGATGACCGGAACCGACAAGGATTGGGCGCGGGCGCGCTGACGCCGGGCACGGGCATCGGCGATACAGCCATAGACCGCGGCCAGCATTTGCAATGTCAGTGGCGGCGGTTCGGAGCGGTACCAGACCCGCTCCAGCCAATCCTTCATGCAGGACTCACGCAACGGCCGACGGTTGCTGATCGCGAAATTGCAGCCGATGCAGCGCCGCGTAGGCGCCGTTGCGTGCGAGCAGATCGGCGTGGCTGCCGCGTTCGATAATCTGGCCACGGCCCATCACCACGATCAAGTCGGCGGTCTGCACCGTCGACAGCCGATGCGCGATGACCAGCGTCGTGCGCCCCTTCACCAGCCGGTCCAGCGCATCCTGAATCAGGCGCTCGGACTCCGTATCCAGCGCCGAGGTGGCCTCGTCCAGCAACAGGATTGGCGCGTTCTTCAACAGCGCGCGGGCGATGGTGATGCGCTGGCGTTCACCGCCGGACAATAGCACACCATCCTGTCCAACCTGGGTCTGGATACCGTCGCGCATCTTCTCGATAAAGGTCCAGGCGTTGGCCAGCTTTGCCGCTTCGATGATCTTTGCTGCGTCGGGCATCGGCTCGATCCCGTAGGCGATGTTCTCGGCGATACTGGCGTTGAACAGCACCACGTTCTGATCGACCAGCGCGATCTGCTGTCGCAGATCCTTGAGCCGGTATTCGCGTAGATCATGTCCGTCGAGCAGCACCGCGCCTTCCTGTGGATCGTAGAAGCGCGGAATCAGCGACATCAACGTTGACTTGCCGCTGCCGGACTTGCCCACCAGCGCCACGCGCTGGCCGGCTGGAATCTCCAGGTCGATGCCGTCCAGCGCCGCGTCACCGAACTCCTCGTAGGCATAGCGCACACCGCAAAATTCGATCGCACCCTGCGTTTGTGTCAATGACCGCGTGCCGGTATCCGGTTCACGCGGCAGGTCGAGAAAACCGAACAGGTCGGCACCGGCCACCAACCCGCGTTGCAGCCGCTGACTGAGATCGGTCATCGCACTCAAGGGCTGGCGCAGCAACAGCATGGCACCGACGAACGAAACAAAGGTGCCTGGCGTCATCGTCTCCCGCATCGACGGCAATGTCGCCAGATACACCAAGGCCGCCACACCGACCGCGGCGATCATTTCCATGATGCCGTTACTGGCGGCACTGGCGGCAGTCTGTTTAACGTTCTGGCGCCGCAGGTAATCGTTGACACGCTTGAATGCGTTCAGCACCAGGTGCTCGCCGCCATAGACCTTGACCATGCGCCGACCAGTGATGGCTTCATCGGCGGAATGAGCGATGCCGCCCATCGAGTTCTGGATCCGCTTGGACAGCACCCGGAAGCGCCGGTTGACCCAAGTGAACGACACGCTCAATACCGGCGCGATCAACAGTGTGAACAGCGTCAGTTTCCAGCTGGTGTAAAACATTAGGCCGAGCAGGCCGACGGCGCTAAAACCGTCGCGTACCACTGAAGTCAACACCCCGGTGGCGGCGTCGGCGACCTGGCTGGCGTGGTAGGTCAGCTTGGTCTGCAGATCGGCGATGCGGTTGCGATCGTGGTGCGCCACCGGGACCTCAAGCAAATGCTGGAATACCTGATTGCGCAGCGTCATCACCACGTTCTGACCGACCCAGGCCATACCGTAGGCCGAGCCAAACCCGGCACCGCCGCGGATCAGGAAAACCGCGAGGATGGCCCACGGCATCCAGCGGATGGTGGCCGCATCGTGCTGGATGAAATTGCCGTCGGTGAGCGGCTTGATCAAACGCGCCACAGTGACATCGGTGCCGGCAGAAATCAGCATGCACAACAAGGCCAGCGCGAACACCCTCCAGTACGGCCGCGTATAACGCAGCAGTCGACGATACACCTCGACAGCTCGATAAGGGTCTGGAACGTCAGCGTCCACGGTTTGAAAAATCGAGAACCAGCGGGCATGTTAGCAATATGCGCATTCATCTCGCTTAGACTGTCGATTCGTTTGAAGGAACACCAGCCATGACTGCATCATCCAGCGGCGACGCTCCCGGCAAGACTCTCAACAAGACCCCTAACAAGACTCTGTTCCAGAAAATCATCGACCGCGATCTGCCGGCCGATTTCGTACATGAGGACGAATTGTGTGTGGCGATCAAGGACATCAATCCCGGCGCTCCGCTGCACCTACTGGTGATCCCGCGCAAACCATTACCGCGCCTGTGCGATGCCGGCGTGGAAGATCGGGCGCTGCTCGGCCATCTATTGCTGGTCGCCAACCGGCTCGCCGTCGAAGCCGATTATGGCGAAGCCTACCGTGTCGTCATCAACAATGGAGCCAACGCCGGACAATCGGTGTTTCATCTACACGTGCATATTCTGGCCGGGCGCCCCTTGAAATGGCCGCCGGGTTGAGGGCAGAGGCAGCACATGAACGAACGGGGCACGCGCACTGAGACTCCCGACTACGCAGCTGGCATCAACGCTCCACCGCTGCATCTGTTGCTGCTGGAATCGCGTATCTTCGCCGAGCTGCCGCTGTTTCTGCTGCAAACACTGTCGGTGCGCAGCCTGCCGCACGGCGATGGCCATGCAGTTGTCGTTCTGCCCGGTTTCAGTGCCGACGACCTCACCACCGCGCCGCTGCGCCGTGCACTGAAACGTCTGGGTTACGCGGTTCACGGCTGGAAACAGGGACGCAATCTGGGAATGCGCAGCGGTGTCAGGCTCGCGCTGGCGAACCAGTTGTTGTGTTTGAACGCGCGGCATCACGGGCCGGTGAGTCTGATCGGCTGGAGCCTGGGCGGCGTTTTCGCGCGCGAGCTGGCACGACATCAACCTGAACGGGTGCGCCATGTCTACACGCTGGGCAGCCCAATCAACGGCAACCCGGAAGCCAACAACATGCAATCGTTGTTCCGGCTGGCCAACCGCAACCGTCCCGTGAAAACCGATTGGGACGCTTTCAACAAACGTCGGCAGGCGCCGCCGGTCCCCTGCACTGCGCTCTATTCAAGACAGGACGGCATCGTCGCCTGGCGTTGCTGCATCGAGGATGCTGCGAGAACATCGAAGTCGGCGGCAGCCATTTCGGATTGGTGTTCAATCGACAGGTTCTGAAAGTGCTCGCAACCAAGCTGGCGACATCGCCAACACCGACCGATTAAAAATCTTGACAGACAGTGAACCACTACATTTTGTGTTTTTTTACGGTTTGATCCACTATAGGATGTGGCCGTACAGCGTCGGCGGCAGACGTCGTCACAACGATCATCATCCGTAGAGAGGAGAACAACATGGCCGCAGCAAAGAAGAGAGCTCTCACGAAAAAACACCCGCCATAAAGAACATCGACGAAAAAAACCGTAGCCAAAAAGGTTACAAAAAAAGAACGCGTCCCGATGCGGTAGCTGAAGGACACGCCAACTGCTGGTGTGTCCTTTTTGTTTTGCGGGCACAGTAGGGATGACGTCTTTCACCGCAGTGTTCCACAGCGTGGTTGGTCCTTGAACATCAATTCTGTATCGCCGTCGTCTGAGCGCATGCCGGTGACGCGCAACGATCTGTTGACCTGGACGGTGGTAGCCATCGCGATGGTGCTGACCCTGCTGCTGCATCTGCTGCCAGCACTGCTCGGCGGCCTGGCGGTCTACGAACTGGTAGCGGTGCTGTCGCGTTGGCTGCGTTTCGCCGCGCTCAGCAGCGATTGGGCACGTGCGCTGGCGGTCGCCTTGCTAGCGACGGTAGTGATCGCGCTTCTGACCTTGGCCGGTCTCGGCGCCGCTGCCTACATCCGTCACAGCAGTGCCAGCCTGCCGACGTTGATACAGAAACTGACGGACGGCATCGAGGCCGTACGCGATGTCCTGCCAGGCTGGATTGCCGATTACCTACCATCCGATCCGCAGTTGTTGCGAAAGGCGCTGGTCGAGATGGCCCGTACGCATACGGGCGCGTTGTCGATCGCCGGGCGTGAAGTCGGACGCGCTCTGGCGCATGTCCTGATCGGCATGATCCTGGGCGCATTGCTGGCACTGCGCGGCGCTTCGGCGCGCCACGATCAAGGTCCGTTTACCCTTGCGGGTACGCAGACCGCCGAACGGTTTGCCCTGTCGTTCCGCCGAGTGGTTTTTGCACAAGCCTGGATCGCACTGATCAACACTTTTTTCACGGCCCTTTATTTGCTGTTGGTACTGCCGCTGGCCGGCATTCATCTACCGCTGGTGAAAAGCATGATCGCTTTGACGCTGGTCGCCGGGCTCATTCCAATCGCCGGCAATCTGATCTCGAATACTTTCGTCGTCGTCGTCAGCCTCACCGATTCGATGCTGGTGGCCGCTGCTTCGTTGCTGTTTCTAATTGCCGTGCACAAGCTCGAATATTTTCTCAATGCCCGCATCATCGGTTCGCAGATACGCGCTCGCGCCTGGGAACTACTACTGGCAATGCTGGTGCTGGAAGCCGCCTTCGGTCTCGCTGGGCTGATCGCCGCACCGATTTTTTACGCCTATTACAAGCACGAGTTGATCGAGCACGGTCTGATCTAGTGTAGTGTCCAGCAAATAGATGGCATTATTATCTGGGATTGATTATGCTGCTGCATGCCCCGGATCAGTCCTGCTATCACTCTCACAGACACG
>CAJDTS010000015.1_pt1 | contig 36997 bp, 43 predicted proteins | sample 7389861 | NCBI WGS metagenome assembly CAJDTS01 (sample SAMEA7055659, study PRJEB34461) | soil metagenome | biome: terrestrial ecosystem; feature: Peninsula; material: soil | place: Antarctica | collected 2016 | reverse complement strand
TATGTTCAAAAATAAAATGCGCCTGAACGATCTGGGTGTAGGGACTCAAGCCGCTTTGTTGCGGATACGTTGGAACCGCTTGTCGCATTCCCGGTTGAATCCTTCTGCGGCCTGTTTGAAGGCGTTGTAGTGAAACTGGCGCAGCGTGGCTTCCCGCCCACCCTAACGGCCCGCCTCGGCGGGCGGCGGGAAGCCCACCGCGGTGCTGCCCTCCAGAAAAACTCGTACCTCGGCCAGCGAGGCAACGGTTGAGTATTGAGGCTCACGATCATTCTCCAAGAATGACGGCTCAGGCTCATCTGTCGTTGGAAGAGGTTGCTGCGTGTTTCTCAGCCAGAATACGCGTAGAATATGCAACCTTTTTCAGCTTTGACCGGAGTCTTGCCGACCGCCCTCAAGGCAACCCTATGTGCAAAGCTCGACGGGTCATCCTCCATCAGCTTTGTATTGTTTTTCACCTTTGTATTGTTTTTCACCCTGTAGTCTGATCGGAATCCAAGCCTGTGAGCGTCCGGAATCTTCGTAATATCGCCATCATCGCCCATGTCGACCATGGCAAGACCACCCTGGTGGACAAGCTGTTGCGGCAGTCGCACACGCTGGACGCACGTGAAAATCTCGGCGAGCGAGTGATGGACTCCAACGATCTGGAACGCGAGCGCGGCATCACCATCCTGTCGAAGAACACCGCCATCCGCTGGCTGGACCCGCGTACCGACATCGAATACCGCATCAACATCGTCGACACCCCGGGGCACGCCGATTTCGGCGGTGAAGTCGAGCGCGTGCTGTCGATGGTGGACTCGGTGTGTCTGCTGGTCGACGCCGCTGACGGCCCCATGCCGCAGACCCGCTTCGTGACCCAGAAAGCGTTCGCGATGGGCCTTAATCCGATCGTCGTGGTGAACAAGATCGATCGGCCTGGCGCCCGCGCGCACTGGGTGGTGGATCAGGTATTCGATCTGTTCGACCGCCTCGGCGCGACAGACAAACAGCTCGATTTTCCCATCGTCTACGCCTCGGCGCTGCACGGCTATGCCGGCGATGATCCGGCGATGCGCGAAGGCAGCATGGACCCGTTGTTTCAGACCATCGTCGATCAGGTGGCGCCGCCCGCGGTCGATCCGGACGGTCCGTTCCAGATGCAGGTGATCTCGCTGGCGTATTCCAGCTACGTGGGCGTCATCGGTACCGGCCGCATCACCCGCGGCAAGGTGCGTACCAACATGCCGCTGGCTATCGTCGGTCGTGACGGTGCGGTGCGCCAGGGTCGCGCATTGCAGGTGCTGGGTTTCATGGGACTGGACAAAATCGAGGTACCGGAAGCTGAGGCGGGCGATATCATCGCCATCACCGGCGTGGCCGAGCTGGGCATCTCCGAGACCTTGTGCGATCCAAAGACGCCTGAGGCGATGCCGACGCTGCAGGTCGACGAGCCGACCATGAGCATGATGTTCGAGGTCAACAAATCACCATTTGCTGGCAAGGAAGGCAAGTTCATTACCTCGCGCCAGATCAACGACCGGTTGGTGCGCGAGCTCAAGACTAATGTCGCGCTGCGTGTTGAGCCCGGCACCTCCGGCGATCAATTCAAGGTTTCCGGCCGTGGTCTGCTGCATCTGGGCATCCTGCTGGAAAACATGCGTCGCGAAGGCTACGAAGTCGCCGTAGCGCGGCCGCAGGTGATCCTGAAGGAGATCGACGGCGTGATCTGCGAGCCGTATGAAACACTGGTGGCGGATGTTGAGGAGACCACCCAGGGCGGCGTGATCCAGGGTCTGGCCGAGCGCGGCGGCAAGATGCAGAACATGGTGCCGGACGGCAAGGGCCGCGTGCGGCTTGAATACTCGATTCCGTCGCGCGGTCTGATCGGCTTCCAGACCGAGTTTATGAGCATGACCAGCGGCACCGGCCTGCTGTTCCACAACTTCGACCATTTCGGCCCGCGCGCAGATAATGCGGGGATCGGGCAGCGCCACAACGGTGTTATGATTTCGATCGAAACCGGCAAAGTGCTGGCTTACTCGCTGTTCAATTTGCAGGAGCGTGGCCGCATGATCGTCGAGCCTAATGCTGAGGTTTACGAAGGCCAGATCATCGGCATCCACTCGCGCGACAATGATCTCACCGTCAACGCCAACAAGGGCAAGAAGCTGACCAACATGCGCGCGGCCGGTTCGGATGAAAACATCCTGCTGACGCCGGCGATCAAGTTCTCGCTGGAGCAGTCGCTGGAGTTCATCAACAACGACGAGCTGGTCGAGCTGACGCCGACCTCGATCCGGATACGCAAGAAATTCCTCAAGGAGCACGAGCGCAAACGCGGTCACCGTGAATCAGCCGCTGCCTGAGCGGTGGTCCGCCCGCCGTGTGCCGGGATTTTCACGACTGACCTTCCGCCTGTTCGCCGCACATGTCCGATGCGCTGATTGAAGCGTCTGAACGCCACTGGCGCGCGGCTGCGTTCAAGCCGCCCTGCGGCGTGCCATGAGTGGCGTGGTGGTGGTCGACCGGCTGAGCGACTGGCCGGTGGAAATGCCCGGCGTGGATGTCGTGACCGCCTGGGACTATCTGACGCAGGACGCTTTTGTGCGTCTGCGCAAGGCACGCATTTACAATTTGTGCCGCTCTTTCAGTTATCAAACCACCGGTTATTACGTGTCGTTGCTGGCGGGTGCGCGCGGGCACAAGCCGTTGCCCGACATCACCACGGTGCAGGATCTGAAACTGGCCGAATCGCCGGGGGTGGTGGGCGATGAGATCGAAGAACTGATCAAATCCAGTCTGAGCAGGATCGAGTCTGCCCGCTATGTCCTCAATGTCTACTTTGGCGACAGTCCGGTCAAACGTTACCAGCGGCTGGCGCGGGCGCTGTTCAACCTGTTTCCGGCACCGCTGCTGCAAGCACGGTTTTCCTGGCGTGGAAACCAATGGCACGTCGACGCGCTGGGGCCGATCGCCTTGGGTGCGGTACCGGTCGCGCACCATGAATTTCTGTACCAGTCGGCAGGCGAATACTTCACGCGACGCCGCGCACCACGCCGCAAACGCGACTCCACCCGCTATGATCTGGCGATCCTGGTCAATGAAGACGAGCAGGAGCCACCGTCCAACCCGCGCGCGCTGAAGCGGTTTGAGCGCGCCGCCGAGGACCTCGGGTTCTCGGTCGATTTTCTCGACAAGAGCGATTATGGCCACGTGGCCGAATACGACGCCTTGTTCATCCGCGAGACCACCGCCGTCAATCATCACACCTATCGCTTTGCGCGTCGCGCTGCGCGCGAGGGGATGATCGTCGTCGATCATCCTGAAGACATCCTGCGGTGTGCCAACAAGGTGTTTCTGGCGCAACTGATGGCGCACAACCGGATTCCGCAACCGAAAACGCTGTTGCTACATCGTGGCAATGTGGCCGAGGCTGCGCGCCAGCTTGGTTTTCCTCTGGTACTCAAGCAGCCCGATTCACAGTTCTCGAAAGGCGTCATCAAGGTCGAGACCGAGGCCGAGCTGAAACGCGAGACGCGCGAATTCCTCGAGCGTTCCGATCTGATCGTGGCACAAGCCTACGAGCCGACCGAGTACGACTGGCGCGTCGGCGTGCTCGATGGCGAACCGCTCTACGCCTGCCGTTACTTCATGGCGCCCGCACACTGGCAAGTGGTGAAACGCGACGGCAACGGCGGCAAACGTGAAGGCGATCACCAGACCCTCGACGTAAGTGAAGTGCCCAAGCCCGTGCTCGACGTCGCGGTTCAGGCGGCACGCGCCGTCGGCCACGGCCTCTACGGCGTCGATCTCAAGCAGATCGGCAGGGTCGTTAAGGTGATCGAGGTCAACGACAATCCCAATATCGACGTCGGCGTCGAGGACCTGGTGCTAAAGGATCAACTCTACCGCCGCATCATCGAATTCTTTGCACGCCGGCTGGATCTGCAGACGCGCATACACGAGTCGGGCAATCACTGAAAGCTATTCGCTGATCGGCACGGTCGCGTCCGAGTGCAGGAACGACCAACTGAAGCCGATGAAACCGGCGTAACCCAAGCGGGTCTGGAACAAAGGGCTGTTGGTGTTCTTGGCGCCGTTGTAGTCTTCCAGGCGACTGTAGAAGAACATGCGAAAGTGCTTGCCTATCGGTCGGCTAAGGCCCGCCTCCAGTCGACTGCCGAAGTAACCGCCGTGGGCGTTGTAGGCCGGGCGGCCCGGACGGGCATAACGCGCTGCGACCTGATAAAAATAATCCTGAAAACGACCGCTGGCGAATTCGGGGCCGATGTCGGCGTAGGCGGCCCAGGGGCTACCCAGCAGGTAGACGGTGCGAACACCGATATTCGGCGCGAACACCAGCCCACGGTAACCGAACCCCGACCCGATGGAGATGACGGCGCGCAGGGGGATTTCGGTGAACCAGGCCACACCGGGCGCGGGGCGTGCGAAGATATATTTCAGCTTGGGCCCGAGTTCCAGAAGATAGTCGAGGTCGGGCATGCCGGTGCGTGGACCTGAGCCGCTGGAATGGGTGGCGAAGGACGCGCCGCCGCTGATGTCGATTTCAAGATTGCGCGTGTAGGCGGCTCGCACGCGAGTTCCGTTCTGATCGGAGCGGAAGAAGTTGCCACGATAAATGAAGTAGGGGAACGGGATCGCACGCAAATGATAACGGCTTGAACCCGGGTAGTCGGCGGTGGTGCCGAACCCAGCGGCGATGCCCAACTCCCACAGCGGCTGCCGTGCCGTGCCGGTAACACTCCCGGCTGCCGGCGGTGCCGCTTCCTGGGCCATGGCGGCTGAGCAGCCCAGACAGGTGGCGACGACCAAGATGGCGATGCTGTGGAATCGATTCGACATTGGGTACGCTGATGGGCGGTGATCAGCGCTTAGCGTAGCCGAATGTCTTCGGTGTGCGGCGCCGTGCGATGATTGTGGCATGCCCGCGCACACCACATCTGCGATTTCCCGCACCGCTCCGGTCCTACCGGATGTGCTGGCGCCAGGTCTGCGTCTGGTGTTCTGTGGCACCGCCGCCGGACGGGTGTCAGCCGCCGCGGGTGCGTATTACGCCAATCCGGGCAACGCCTTCTGGCGCACCTTGCACGAGGTGGGTTTGACTCCGCAGCGGTTGCCGCCGGCTGAATTTCGCCGTCTGCCCGAATTTGGCATCGGCCTGACCGATCTCGCCAAGCATCACATCGGTAACGATCACGAATTGCCGTCGGGGGCTTTCGATGCGGCTGCGCTGCGGCGTCGGATTGTGGCTGCTGCGCCGGTCTGGCTGGCGTTTACCAGCAAGAACGCCGCGCAGGCCTATCACGGTCGGTCCGTGTCCTTTGGTGAGCAGGACTGGACCATCGGCAGCACGTGCGTGTTTGTGTTGCCGTCGCCGTCCGGGCAGGCGCGGCGTAGCTGGGATCCGGCATTGTGGTCAGCGTTGGCGCGGCGAGTGGCCACTTCCGCCACGCCGACAGTGTCGCTGCGTCGTCAGCCTCGCCACAAAGTCCCGGCGGGGACGACATCGCCCGCGACGACACCACCATCTTTAGTCAAGGCCAAGTTGCGTCCTGCCTGCGTCACCGACGCAGCCGGTATCCTCGAACTGGAGGCCTTGTTCCCCAGTGATCGCATGTCGCCACGCACGCTGCGGCGTCTGCTGCGCGTGTCCAGTGCGCGCGTGTGGGTGGTGACGATGACGGCGACGCCGGGATCGCGGGTGATGGCCGTTCTGGTCATGTTGATGCGGCGCAATACCGGTATTGCACGCATTTATTCAGTGGTGGTTGCACCTTCTGCGCGCGGACGCGGTTTGGCGGCGGCGTTGATTGGTCGCGCCGAGGCCTCCGCACGCCGCGCCGGTAAGCGTGAGATGGTGCTGGAAGTCCGTACGGACAATGCCGCCGCCTACGCGCTTTATCTACGTTTGGGTTATGCAGAGCAGCAGCGCCTGTCCGGCTATTACGAAGATGGCAGTGATGGCCTGCGGCTCAGGCGCCGGCTGAAGCGCGACGACAGTGCTTAAAGCACCATCGCCAAGCCAATCAGCCAGGTCGGTAAATGCCCACTGAGGCCCAGCGTGATCATGGTGCCGACGAGCACCGCGATGATCAGTAGCGTGGTAGTAGCGAGATTCAGGCGTAGCAAGGACATTGTCCCAAAAGTCTTTACAGCATGCGTGCAGCGTTGCGGCTGCTGGAGTTCAACCCTTGATATCTTCGGGAAGAGTGATATTCAACTCTAGCACTTCCAGCCCATCTTCGCGCTGCACGGTGAACTGCAGTGAATCGTCCGGCACCTGGATGTATTTGCGCACCACGTCGAGCAATTCTTCACGCATTTGTGGCAGAAAACTCATCGCACGACCATTGCCCTGGCGCTGGTGTGCAACCGCGATCATCAGCCGTTCCTTGGCGACCTGCGCGGTCTTCTTTTTCCCGCCGGTTTTTTTTCCGTCGGGCCTTCTTCCGCCGGGTTTTTTTTCGTCAGGTTTTTTTTCGTCGGGCTTTTTTTCGCCGCGGAAAATCTTCAGCCAATCCATTTACTGGCCTCCGAACAGTTTGCTGAACAGCCCTTTCCTCTGTTCGGTAAGGAAACGCATCGGTTTTTCTTCGCCGAGAAAGCGCAGTACCAGATCGTCGTAGGCCTGTCCGGCGTCGGAGTCCATGTCGCGGATCACCGGTACGCCGGCGTTGGAGCTGGTCAGCACCGTGGGTGATTCCGGGATTACGCCCAACAACGGGATCGCCAGGATTTCCTGGACGTCTTCGACGCTGAGCATCTCGCCTTTGTTGACGCGCGTCGGGTTGTAGCGCGTCAGCACCAGGTGCTCCTTGACCTTGCTCCCGCCCTGTTCGGCAAGTCGCGCCTTGCTGGAGAGAATACCCAGCACACGATCCGAGTCGCGGACCGACGACACTTCCGGGTTGGTCACTATCAGTGCTTCGTCAGCGAAATACATGGCCAGAAACGCACCGCGCTCGATACCGGCGGGGGAGTCGCAGATGATGTACTCGAAATCCTTGGCCATTTTGTCGAGCACGCGCTGCACCCCGTCCTGGGTCAGCGCGTCCTTGTCTCGGGTTTGACTGGCGGCGAGGATGTAGAGGTTCTCGTTGACTTTGTCGCGGATCAGCGCCTGTTTGAGCGAGGCCTCGCCGTGGATGACGTTTACAAAGTCGAATACCACGCGCCGTTCGACGCCCAGAATCAGATCCAGGTTGCGCAGGCCGACGTCGAAGTCGATGACCGCGGTTTTGTGGCCGCGTGCGGCCAAGCCGGTGGCGAAGGAGGCGCTGGTGGTGGTCTTGCCGACCCCGCCTTTGCCCGATGTCACTACTATGATTTTAGCCAATGTGATTCCTTGTCCAAAACGCAAATGAGAACCCTGCAAGCGCGAACCGTCAGAACAGGGTGGCACATCTGCCTACGATTCCCCATTCCCGATTCCCTGCCGTCATACCTTGTGCGGCTCGATCATCAGCCGTCCGTGGTCGAGATAGGCTTGCGCGGGTACGCCGCGCGGGCCATCCTTGATCTGTTCGGAGACGGCATAGATGCCGGCGATGGCCACCAACTCGGCTTCGAGTTTGCGGCAAAAAATCCGTGCGGCTTCGTCGCCGCGGGCACCAGCGATGGCGCGGCCCGACAGTTGCCCGTAGACGTGGATGCAGCCGTCGGCGATGACCTCGGCACCGACGCTGACGCGGTTGAGCACGATCAGGTCGGCACCATCGGCGTAGATCTGTTGGCCTGAGCGCACCGGTTCGGAGACGATACGGGTGTTGCGCGGCGCGCTTACAGGGGTCGCAACAGGCGCTGCCGGTTGCGACCCCTTCTTCGGTGTTGCCGGCATTGCTGCGGGGCGTTCGACGCTCTTGCCCGAGTCGCGCGACAGCACCGCCAGCCCCAGTGTGCGAGCGGCCTCGGCGAGCGGTCCTTCCGATACGCCTAGCGGTTGCATGCCAATCTCGCGTAGCGTCGCCAATAGCTCGGCAAGGTCTGCTTCGATGTCGCTGTCGATCACCACCGGCATGCCTTTGACCGCCTGCGGCATGGTTGCGACAAAGGCGGCGATCTGCGCTTTCAGCGCAGTGGCATCGGCCGCCAGCAGCCGCAGCCGGGTAACTGACAGCATGCGGCCCTTGAATTCTATTGCGTTGACGGCGCGAGACATGGTGCGGGAAAGACGAGACATGGTGTGGGAAAGACGGTGTAATTCGCGTGGCAGAGTGGTGGACCGAGGTTGGCCTTTGTTCAGCTTGATACAGATGGTAGGTTAGATGCGAATCCCGCACAACGAACTTCACGCGTGCATACGGTGGATGCACTTCAATGGGGTTGCCTCTTGGCGTCGATGAGCGCTTGTGCGGGTCTTCCGCCGCGTGTCAGACTCGATCAGCAGGAACGTATCAGGAGCGATCCTTCTTGAGTACTCCAACCATCGAATTTTTTTGGGATGTCGGCAGTCCCTACACTTACCTGGCCTCGACCCAGATCGATGCGTTGGCTGAGCGCGCTGGCGCACGGTTGGAATGGAAGCCGTTTCTGCTCGGCAAGGTGTTCCAGGCTACTGGTAACCACACCCCGGCCAGCTTGCCGGCCAAGGGTAAATACCTGTTCAAGGACGTGCAGTTGTGGGCGCGCTATTACGGTGTAGCTTTCACATTTCCAAAAGTCTTCCCGATCAACAGTCTGCTGCCACAACGTGTCGCCTGTGCCGCCGTCGGTGTGGGTCGCGGTGAGGCGTATGCCAAGGCCGCGATGGCCGCCTACTGGGGCGAGGGGCGCGACATCAGTCAGTCGGCCGTAATCGAAAAGGTTTGTACCACGCTGGATCTGGATGGCGCCGCGCTGCTGGCGCAGGCGACCGAGTCGCCGGTCAAGGACCTGTTGCGCGCCAATACCGAAGATGCGATTCATCGCGGTGCGTTCGGCGCGCCCACCTTCTTCATCGGCGAGCAGATGTTCTGGGGCAACGATCGGCTGTCGTTGATGGAAGCCAGCCTCAAGGGCCGTTTCGCCGCGTGAGCAGGGCGGTTCCCGCAGCGGGCGTCTCGGAATATCTGCGCGTGCGCGGACTGCGCCTGCATCTGCGTCGTTTTGGGCCGATCGATGCGCCCCTCCTGTTTTTGTTGCACGGCTGGCTCGACGCTTCGGCCAGCTTCGCGCCGGTGATTGAACATTTGCTGGAACGAGCCGGCGGCCAGCTGCAAGTGATCGCGCCCGACGGACGCGGTTTCGGTTACAGCGAGTGGGCAGCGGGTGGCTACTGGTTCCCGGATTACGTTGCCGATCTGGACGCTGTCGTCGAACACTATGCGACGGATGCGCCGGTGCTCCTGGCCGGGCACAGCATGGGCGCGCAGGTCGTCAGTTTGTACGCCGGTCTGCGACCACAGCGCGTACACAAGCTTGCATTATTGGACGCGCTGGGCGTGCCCGACATGCCGCCCGAGCGAGCGCCGGCGCGCATTACGCGCTGGCTCGATCAGCAGCGCGCGCCGCCTGCGCATCGGCCGTATGAATCGTTCGCGGCGCTGGCGCAGCGTATCCGCCGTCAGCATCCACGGCTCGACACCGCGCAGTCGGACTTCGTCGCGCGCTGTTGGGCGGGTGAAGATGTGCAGGGTCGCGTCCATCTGCTGGCCGATCCCAAGCATCGATTCAACGGCCCGAGCTTGTACCGCGCCGCCGAGTCGGAGGCCGTGTGGCGTCAGGTGATCGCGTCGACGCTGATTCTCTACGCTGGCGATTCTGAATTCCGAGAGTCGATTCCCGCCGCAGCGCGGCAACGCCGCCACGATTGCTTCCGCACGCATCGCGTGCTCACCGTGCCCGCCGTCGGCCACATGCTGCACTTCGAGGCGCCGCAGGTTACCGCCGACGCGCTGGCGAATTTTTTGCTGGAACCGGCATGCGTCTGAATCCGGGTCAGATCGAAGCGCAGCTCAAGCGCGGGCTGGCGCCCTGCTATGTGCTGGCCGGTGAGGAACCGCTGCTGATCCAGGAAGCTCAGGATGCGATCCGCGCCGCCGCCCGGGCACAAGGGTATGACGAGCGCGAGACGCTTGATGCAGAACGGGATTTCGATTGGAATCATCTGCTTGAGCTCTGTGCCACTGGCTCGCTGTTTGCCGAGCGCCGCATGATCGAGCTACGTCTCAACGCGGCGCCGGGTGATGCCGGCGGCAAGGCGCTCAAACAGCTGGCAGAGACGCCGCCGGCCGATGTCCTGCTGCTGGTGATCGCCGGCAAGCTGGAGACGCGCGCTCGCAACGGCGGCTGGTACGCGGCGTTGGAGCGGGCGGGCGCGGGCTGTTACGCTTGGCCGTTACGCGCAGCAGAATTTCCGCGTTGGCTCAACCAGCGTCTGCAGTCCGCAGGCCTGCGAGCGGATGCCGATGCGGCCGCTCTGCTGGCGCAGCGCACGGAAGGCAATCTGCTGGCCGCCGCGCAGGAAGTCATCAAATTGGCGCTGCTGCATCCGTCCGGCGCGCTGGATCTGGCGGCAGTGACCGCCAGTGTCGCCGATGCTGCGCACTACGGTGTGTTCGATTGGATAGACAAGTTGATGGCGGGCGACGGTCTCGGTGCCGTACGTGGCCTGTCTCGGCTGCGGCAGGAGGGCGAGGCACTGCCCGCGCTGGTCGCGGTACTGGCGATGGACCTGCGCAAGCTGGCGCAGGCGGCAGCGTTGTATGCGCGTAGCGGCGATGCACGTGCAGCGATGGCCGCGGCCAGAGTGTTCAAGATGCGCGAGCCGGCGTTCGGCCGCATCCTGGCCCGCGTCAGACTTCGGCAGGTGTTGGGTTGGCTGCAGCGTCTGTCCAGCATCGATGTGATGCTCAAGACCGGCCAGGAGGCCGCAGCCTGGGAAGCCTTGATGGCGCTGGCGTTGAAGGTCAGTGGTGCGCATTCACGCAGGACCTCGGTGTAATGGATTCGACAGACTCGGCACAACAGGATGCCGTAGCCTGAAAACTGCGCAATAATGGAGCTTGGATGAACGCGACGACGCTAACCAAACCGGCGACCAAAGCATCCGCGCATGCGGCATCGTCGACGGTCGCTGCCTATATGCAGCAGGTCGGTCAGCGCGCACGTGTGGCTTCGCAGCAGTTGGCGCGGGCCTCCACCGGCCAGAAAAACGCAGCGCTGTTCGCGCTGGTGCAGATCCTTGTCGACGAACGCAACACGCTACTCGCCGCCAATGCTGAAGACATTACGGCCGCCCGCGATGCGGGGCTGGAGCCGGCGTTGCTGGATCGTCTGGAACTCAATGAGGGTCGCATCGCCGCCATGGCTGACGGTGTACGACAGGTTGCCGCGCTGGCCGACCCGGTGGGCGAAATCACCGACCTCAAGCCGCGGCCGTCGGGCATCGAAGTTGGTCACATGCGCGTGCCGCTCGGCGTGGTCGGCATCATCTACGAATCGCGACCGAACGTGACCGCCGACGCCGCTGTGCTGTGTCTGAAGTCCGGTAACGCCTGCGTCCTGCGCGGCGGTTCTGAAGCGATCCGAAGTAATCAGGCTATCGCTCGCTGTATCCACCGCGCGCTGCGCGACGCCGGCCTGCCGACCGATGCCGTTCAGGTGGTCGAGACCACCGACCGTGCCGCGGTCGGTGAACTGCTGACCATGCCGCGCTACGTTGATGTGGTGATCCCGCGTGGGGGCAAGGGCCTGGTAGAGTTCGTCTCCGAGCACGCGCGCGTGCCGGTGATCAAGCATCTCGACGGCAACTGCCACGTGTATATCGACGCCGGGGCCGATATCGACAAGGCCATCGCCGTCGCCGTCAACGCCAAGACCCAGCGCTACGGCACCTGCAACACCATGGAGACGCTGCTGGTGCACGCGGATATCGCGGAGCGCGTGCTGCCCGAGCTAGGTCGCATCTATTCGAGCCACGGTGTCGAACTGCGCGGCTGTACGCGCACTCGCCAGATCCTGCCTGAAGCGCGCGTGGCCGATGTCGAAGACTGGGATACCGAATATCTGGCGCCGATTCTGGCGATCAGGATCGTAGATGATCTGGATCAAGCCATCGAGCACATCAACCGGCACGGCTCGCAGCACACCGATGCCATCGTTACCGAAAATTACTCGCATTCGCGGCGCTTCCTGCGCGAGGTCGACTCCTCTTCGGTGATGGTCAACGCATCGACCCGCTTTGCCGACGGTTACGAATACGGGTTGGGTGCGGAGATCGGCATCAGCACCGACAAATTCCACGCCCGCGGGCCGGTCGGACTGGAAGGATTGACTTCACTCAAATGGGTGGTGCTTGGCGACGGCAACATTCGCTGAGCACCGGGGGCGGGTGCGCTGAGCGCCGCCATCGGTGTGTTCGGGGGAACCTTCGCTCCGATCCATCACGGTCACCTGCGGCTGGCGCTGGAGTTGTGTGAACGGCTCGATCTGGCGCAGGTGAAGATTGTGCCTTGCGGAACTCCGCCACACCGCGATGCCCCCGAAGTCTCAGCTCAACGGCGACTCCGCTGGGCACAACTGGCGATCGACGGCGCGCCTCGTCTGCAGGTCGATGATTGCGAGGTCCGTCGTGGTGGAGCCTCTTACACTTACGACACGTTAGCGGAATTGCGCGTGAAGGTGGGCAAAGCCACCCCGCTGGTTTTACTGCTGGGCGACGATGCCGCCAACGGTTTCCACGGCTGGCACCGCTGGCGCGAGATTGCCGAGCTGGCGCACCTGGTATTCGCCGAGCGTCCGTTTGAGCCGTCCGCGCCGGCGCCCGAACTGGCGGCTTTTCTGCGCGGCCGCCGCGCCGAATCGCCGGCCGAACTGCTGGCACGGCCTGCCGGTTTGTGGCTGTCCACCCGCATCCCGCCGCTGGCCATCTCTTCCACCCGCATCCGCCGGCTGCTGGCCGCCGGACGCTCCATCCGCGGTCTTGTGCCCGAAGCCGTGATTCGCGACCTCACCTCCGAGGATATCCACCTTCTAACCCATGACGAAGCCCCTGCTGATGACTGATGACCTCTCCCAACTTGCCGTCGCCGCGCTTGAAGACCTCAAGGGCCTCGACATCACGGTGCTGGACGTACGCGACCTCACCCCCATCACCGACACCATGCTGATCTGTACCGGCAGCTCCAACCGCCACGTCAAATCGCTGGCGCAGGCGGTGGTCGACAAGGCCCGTGCGGCGGGACATCGGGCGCGCGGCGTGGAGGGCTTGAACGAAGGCGAGTGGGTGCTGGTGGATCTCAACGGCGTCATCGTCCACGTCATGCAGGCGCAGACGCGCGCCTTCTACCAGCTCGAGAAACTGTGGAATCTCAGCGCCGCCGAGACAGAACCGGCGCCGAATCACGCACACGATCACTCGGCTGACTGATGCACCTGCGGCTGATTGCCGTCGGCACCCGCATGCCGGCCTGGGTCAGCGCCGGTTACGAGGACTACGCACGGCGCCTGCCGCGCGAACTGAAGATCGAACTGGTTGAAATTCCGCTGGCAGCACGCGGCAACAACGCCGACATTCCAAGACTCAAGAGCACCGAAGGCGAACGTATCCTCAAAGCGGTGGACGACGCTCGCCTGATCGCGCTGGACGAAAACGGCAGTGCTTTATCCACTTTGCAATGGGCCGATGCCCTGACCGGCTGGATGCGCGACGGCCGCGATGTCGCGCTGGCCGTCGGTGGGCCATGTCGCGCTGGCCGTCGGTGGGCCAGACGGTCACGCCGACGCCGTGCTGGCCGGCGCCGAGGCGCGCTGGTCGTTATCGAAGCTGACGCTGCCACATGCATTAGTGCGCGTGGTCGTGGCCGAGCAGTTGTATCGGGCCTGGAGCGTCACGGTAAATCACCCCTACCATCGCGTCTGACGGTCTGGTGACCCATCGAAGCGACGGCCCCCTCCATCAGTCACGCCGAATCAACGTGCCGATGCCTTCGTCGGTGAATAGCTCCAGCAGCACCGCGTGTTCGATACGACCGTCGATGATGACCGAGGAGCGCGCGCCGTTCTTCACCGCGTCCAGCGCACAGGCGATTTTCGGCAGCATACCACCGGAAATGGTGCCGTCGGCAAGTTGCCGGCCTTGTCGAGCACGCCGCGGACGTTGGTCAGCAGCATCAGTTTCTCGGCCTGCAGCACGCTGGCCAGCTTGCCGGCGACCAGGTCGGCGTTGATGTTGTAGCTGGCGCCGTCGGCCCCGACGCCGATGGGGGCGATGACTGGGATGAAGTCGTCGTCGTCGAGGACGCCGATCAACTGCGGATCGATGCGCTCGACTTCGCCGACGTGACCCAGATCGATGATCTCCGGCGCCTGCTGGGTGCCTTTGGTGAGCAGCATCTTGCGCGCGTGGATCAGCGCGCCGTCCTTGCCGGACAGGCCCACGGCTTTGCCGCCCTGTTGGTTGATGAGGTCGACGATCTGTTTGTTGACCAGCCCGCCCAGCACCATCTGCACCACGTCCATGGTGTCGGCGTCGGTCACGCGCTGGCCGTCGATGAATTTGGATTCCTTGCCCAGCCGGGCCAGCAGCGCGCCGATCTGCGGGCCGCCACCGTGTACCACCACCGGTTTCATGCCGACGGCCTTCATCAGCGCCACGTCGCGCGCGAAGCCCTGCTTGAGCGTCTCGTCGGTCATGGCGTTGCCGCCGTATTTGATGACGATAGTTTTGCCGGCGAAGCGGCGGATGTAGGGCAGCGCCTCAGTCAGCACGCGTGCGATGTTCATCACGTTGTCGGCGGTGGTCGGCATGTTCTTGCGCTGGTTGTGTGACTGAATGTCGGAAGTGTCATTCATCAGTGACGGCCGGTATGGCCGAAGCCGCCGGTGCCACGCTGACTCTCGGCAAAATCCGCGACCAGTTCGAAATCGGCGCGCACCACCGGTACGATCACCAATTGCGCGATGCGCTCGCCGGGCTCGACGGTGAAGGCCTTGGCCCCGCGGTTCCAGCAGCTCACCATCAGTTCGCCCTGATAATCGGAGTCGATCAGGCCGACCAGATTGCCCAGCACGATGCCGTGCTTGTGGCCCAACCCGGAGCGCGGCAGGATCACCGCGGCGTGGTTGTGGTCGCCGATGTGGATGGCCATGCCGGTGGCGATCAGCGAAGTGTCGCCCGGCGCGAGCACCAGTGGCTCGGGTAGGCAGGCACGCAGGTCCAGCCCGGCGCTGCCGTCGGTGGCGTAGGCGGGCAGGGGGAATTCTTTGCCCAACCGCAGATCGAGAATCTTGAGCTGTATTTTCATGGCGTGGCGGTCGTCAGGCGTTCGGCAATTAGAGCCACCAGCGCTTGGGCCAGCGCGTTCTTGCTGCCGTGGCCCAGATCGCGTTCGCCGCCGTTCCAGTAGACCTTCAGCATATTGTCGTCGGTGTCGAAGGCACGGCCGTCGTCGACCGGGTTGGCGGCGATCAGATCGAGTTTCTTGTTGGTCAGCTTGGCCTGCGCGTGTGCTGCGAGCTGTTCGGTTTCGGCGGCAAAGCCGGCGATGTACAAAGTGGGAAAGCGTTCGCGGACGCTGGCAAGAATGTCGTGATTGCGCTGCAGTTGCAGCGCGAGGGTTTCACCGGTTTTCTTGATTTTTTGGTCGGCCGTGATCGCAGCGCGGTAATCGGCTACGGCCGCAGTGCCCACCAGAAGGTCGGCCACGCTGCAGGCTTTCAGTGTCGCTTCCAACATCTGCTGGGCGCTGACCACATCGACTCGCTTGACGCCGACTGGCGTGGATTGCGATACCGGCCCGGCAATCAGCGTGACGTCGGCGCCGGCCGCTGCCAGTGCCGCGGCGACGGCAAAACCCTGTTTGCCGGAGGAGCGGTTTGAGAGATAACGCACCGGGTCCAATGCTTCGCGGGTGGGGCCGGCGGTGACGATGGCGCGTTTGCCGCTGAGTGCGGGAGACGGGAGACGGGAAACGAGAGACGGTGAAAACCTGAACAGTTCATCGACGATCACCTGGGGCTCGGACATTCGTCCTTCACCGATTTCGCCACAGGCCTGTGCGCCGCTGCCGGGACCGATGATATGCACGCCGCGCGTGCGCAGCGTGCGCAGATTGGCCTGCGTCGCCGCGTGTGCCCACATCAAGCGGTTCATCGCGGGGGTCACGAAAAGCGGCCGGTCAGTCGCCAGGCACAAAGTGGTCAGCAGGTCGTCGGCGATGCCGGCGGCCAGCCGCGCCAGCAGGTCGGCGGACGCCGGCGCGATGACGATGGCGTCGGGCCAGCGCGCCAGTTCGATATGGCCCATTGCTGCCTCAGCCTGCGCGTCCCACAGACGGTTGCGCACTGGCCGACCGGACAGCGCCTGGAATGTCGTCGGCGTGACAAAATGTTCGGCGCCCGCCGTGGTCACCACCTGCACTTCGCAGTCTGCCTTGACCAGCAGGCGCGTCAGTTCCGCCGCCTTGTAAGCGGCGATGCCACCGCTGACACCGAGCAGGATGCGGCGCTTTGATCTCGGGTTCGAGGCTTCCATCTGCGAATTGTAGCGGTAGCATGGGCGAACGGAGCCACACCAATACCCAGAGGGGAAGAGCAGGATGCCGATCAAGGACTGGCCGGAAGGTGAACGGCCGCGGGAGAAACTGCTGCAGCACGGCGCTGCCGCGCTGTCGCCGGCGGAGCTACTGGCGATCTTTTTGCGTACCGGCGTGACTGGCAAGAGCGCGGTGGATCTGGCGCGCGAATTACTGGCGAGCTTCGACGGCCTGCGCGGTTTGATGCGTGCCTCGCAGGCCGAGTTCTGCTCCGCCAAAGGTCTGGGCCCGGCCAAGTACGCGCAGTTGCAGGCGGTGTTGGAGATGGCGCGCCGGCACCTCGACGAGGATCTGAAGACGCGCGACCCGCTGGCCGATCCTGATTCCGTGCGCCGCTACCTGACGGCCCGGCTACGCGATCTCGGTCACGAAGTCTTCGCCGGTTTGTTTCTGGATTCCCAGCACCGCGTCATCAAGTATGTGGAATTGGCGCAAGGCACGCTCAACGCCGCCAGCGTCTATCCTCGGGAAGTGGTCAAGCGCGCACTGGCGCTATCGGCTGGCGCGGTGATCTTTGCGCACAACCATCCGTCGGGCGTTGCCGAACCTTCGGCCGCTGATCGCAGTCTGACGCAACGGTTGAAAGCGGCGCTGGCCTTGATCGACGTGACTGTGCTGGATCACTTCGTCATCGGCGAAGGTGAGATCGTTTCATTTGCCGAACGCGGCTGGATTTGACATGACACAGTTGAGCTTGCCGGCGGGCCACGCCGCTGCTATCCTTCGCGCCCTTTGATTTTCAAGTCCAGCACCGGGTTTGTCATGTCCAGAATCTGTCAGGTGACCGGCAAAGGTCCCACCGTCGGTAATACCGTCTCCCACGCCAACAACAAGCATCGTCGGCGTTTTCTGCCCAATCTGCAGAGCCATCGTTACTGGGTGGAGGCCGAGCAGCGTTTCATCAAGCTGCGCCTGTCTGCTAACGGCATGCGCATCATTGACAAGAAAGGCATCGAAGTGGTGCTGGCGGATATCCGCGCGCGCGGTATCAAGGTTTAAGGAATCCGAGCATGGCCAAGAAAAAAGAGCGCGACAAGATCAAGCTGGTGTCCACCGCCGACACCGGTTTTTTTTACACCACCACCAAAAACAAGAAAAACACGCCGGACAAGTTCGAGTTCAAGAAATACGACCCGGTGGTGCGCAAGCACGTCATCTTCAAGGAAGCGAAGATCAAGTAAAGCGGTTCTCCTGTGCGGCAAGCTGTCTGGTTACAGAGTCGCCTTACAGCGACGTGACGTTTGCCTGAGCGCTTTTCAAGTTCTCGCTAAAGACTTGTTTTGCGCTGCTTCCAATCCGCCCGCCCGGCAGCATCAGCGAGCACAGGCACGCCAACCCCAGGACGATGCTACCGCCCAGGAAAGTGGCGGCAATGCCTTCTCGATAAGCTTCGATCACCGGCCCGCTCTGTACGGCCGCCAAACTACTGGCTTGCTGGCGGGCCTGTTCCGCGAGGGCGGGCAAGGCGACCGTTGCGGTGTGTAGATGCGACTGCAAGGTCATGGTCAACATCGCGCCGGCCAGCGCCACTCCCAATGCCCCGCCGATGGAGCGAAAGAACGACGCCGACGACGTCGCCACGCCCAGATCAGCCTGCGCCACGCCATTTTGGATGGCAGTCGTGAGGTTGGGCATGGCTGCGCCCAGACCGAGGCCGACCATGACCAGGGCGGTTTCCAGCGGGATCAGTCCGGCCTGGTGTCTCGCCCCCCAAGCCAGGCCGAGATAGGATAGGCTGGCAACACCGAGGCCGATCACGGTCAATGGCTTGGTACGGCCGCTGGCGACCACGATGCGTCCGCCGAACACCGAAGATACGACCACCCCGGCCATCAATGGTGCGATCAACAGGCCGGCGCGCGAGGGGCTGGCACCCATCACCAGTTGGAAAAACAGCGGCAGGAACAGCGTCGAGCCGAGTAATGCGGTGCTGGCCAGCGCGGTGGTGAGGGCGGCGATGCGAAACACTGGTTCGCCGAATAGGCGCGGTGGCAGCAGCGGTTCGGGCGCGCGCTGTTCCTGTCGAATCAGCAGCGCGAACAGAATCAGCGAGATGCCGATTAGGCCGATCACCTGCGGTGAGGCCCAGGGATAGATCGCGCCGGCCCAGCTCAACATCAGCAGCATGGCGGTGGTGCCGGCGCTGAGTAGGACGGCGCCAGCGTAGTCAATGCGATGTTTTACCTGACGATTGGGTCGGCGCAGACCGAGCATGATCAATGCCAGCGCCAGCACGCCCAGCGGCAGGTTGACGTAGAAGATCCAGCGCCACGACAGGGTGTCGGTGATAACTCCGCCCAGCAGCGGCCCGGCAACGCTGCACAGAGCGAAAACACCGGTGAAAAAACCTTGGTAGCGCGCGCGGCCGAGGCTGCCGACCAGATCGGCGATAGTGGTCGATGACAAGGTGATCAGACCGCCCGCGCCCAGCCCCTGCACCCCGCGGAAGACGATCAGTTCGATCATGTTCTGTGCCAGCCCGCACAACATCGAGCCGCCCAGAAAGATGCCGATGGCGACCACGAACAATGGACGCCGACCGTAGAGGTCGCTGAGCTTGCCGTACAGCGGCGCACTGATGGTCGAGGTCAGCAGGAAGGCGCTGACCACCCAGGACAGATGCTCCAGGCCGCCGAGATCACCGACGATCTGCGGGAGTGCGGTACTGACGATATTCTGGTCCAGCGCCGCCAGTGCCAGAGTCAGCAGCAGGCCCGAGAAGGCGATGCGGAATTCGCGCCGCGAGATTGCCGGAGGCTGGATTTCGGGCGGCATGATTTGGGGTATTTTAGCGGATGCAGGCGTGCTGGATATCAACGGCTCCGGCGCGGCTGTCGTTGCCCAGCGTGGATGATTGCCGTAGAGTGCGCCGCCGTTCGTATCGTCACGGTATCCGAGAGGCGTGATGGATAACATCGATCAAACTGATTCCGCCGTACGCGTAGCGCTCAGGCAGGCCTTGATTGCCGCGGGTGCGTATTTTCATTGCCGCGGCTGGGTGCCCGCGACCGGCGGCAACTTTTCCGCTCGGCTCGGGTCGGATTGTGTGATGGTCACTGGCTCTGGTATCCACAAGGGTGAGTTGCGGGATAACGACTTTCTCGATGTGGATCTCGCGGGTCATGTACAGGGCGTGGGCAAACCGTCTTTCGAGACGGCGCTACACCTGCAAATTTATCGGCGAATGCCGCAAATCGGTGCGGTGCTTCACGTGCACAGCGTCGCCAACACGGTGTTGTCACGTTGCCTCGACACGCTGGAGTTGAGCGGTTACGAATTGCTTAAAACGCTGCCGGGCGCACCTGACCCTGCCAGCCGTGTGGAGGTGCCGGTGTTTGCCAACGATCAGGACATTACACGTCTGAGTCAGTGTGTGGATCGCTATATGCAGGCACAGCCGCTGCTGCCCGCGTATCTGATCGCAGGGCACGGTCTGTATGCTTGGGGCGCGGATGTGGCGCAGGCGCGTTATCGTGTGGAAGCATTGGAATTCATGTTCGAGTGCGAGTTGCAGCAGAGGAGGGTGGAACAATGAGTGAATTGCGCATCTATGACGAGAACCGTCCCGCCAAGCCGATCGGCGTCTATCCTCGTTTCGAGGATATCCATGCCCGGCTGGCCGAGGTCGGTGTTGATTTCGAGCGCTGGGAAGCCAGCCGCCAACTCGACGCCCAGGCCACCCAGGACGAGGTGATCGAAGCCTATCGCGAACCGATCAACACGCTGATGAACACGCGCGGGTTCAAATCAGTGGACGTGGTCAGCATGTATCCAAATCATCCGCAAAAACAGGTGCTGCGCGACAAATTCCTGGTCGAGCATACCCACGACGAATACGAGCTGCGGTTTTTTGTCGACGGCTCAGCGTTGTTCTATCTGCACGCCGGGGATCAGGTGCTGGGCGTGCTGTGCGAGCGCGGTGATTTGATCTCCGTGCCGGCCAACATGACCCACTGGTTCGACATGGGGCCGCAGCCGTCTTTCAAGGCCATCCGTCTGTTCATCACCGCCGAGGGTTGGGTTGCCAATTTCACCGGTGATGCAATCGCCGCGCGTTTCCCGCGCTTCGAGGCGCCGTATTATCACTTGTCACGAGCGGCTTGAAGCGGTCGATCACCGCATCACCGCATCACGGCACCATGATCAAGGCCATCCTGACCGATATCGAAGGCACCACGACCTCGATCGCTTTTGTGCACGAAGTCTTGTTCCCCTACGCACGCGCCCGCATTGCAGAATTCGTCGTGGCGCAGGCCGACGACGCCAGGGTCAGCGAACAACTCGATGAAGTTGGCCGTATCGAAGGCTGCGCGCTGACGTCGGCGCAGGCCGGTACGGTGCTGCAGCGCTGGATAGACGAGGATCGCAAGGCCACGCCGCTGAAAGCGCTACAAGGCATGGTCTGGGCGCAGGGTTATGCCGACGGCACGCTCAAGGGGCATGTCTATGCCGACGCGCCGGTGCATCTGCGCCGCTGGCGTCAGCAGGGCAAGCGGCTCTACGTCTATTCATCGGGCTCGGTCGAGGCGCAACAGCTGATTTTCGGCCATACCGATTACGGCGACCTGACGCCGTTGTTCTCCGGCTATTTCGACACCCGGATCGGCGGCAAGCGCGAAACGAAATCCTATCGCGCGATTCTCGATCAGATTGGCCTGCCGGGTTCGCAGGTGATATTTCTATCCGACATTGCCGGGGAACTCGATGCCGCTCGTGCTGCCGGCCTGCACACCTGCCAGCTGCTGCGCGATGTCCGGACCGAAGCCGCCTCCGCCCATCCGCAGGCTCAAGATTTTTCCAAGATCCCACTGGAATGAACCGAGCTTGAATCGCCCCTTGAGCCGTCGGCAGCGGGACTCAGGAGTTTCGGCCTACGCCGAGACTGGAAACACCAGTGCCAGGGTTCATACAGATAACCGTGGCGGTTGCCGCGCGGGTAGGAAAGCTGAAAACCGAAATCCGCCCCGAATCGCTGTAGCCAGGCGAAGGCTGGCGTGGTTTCGAAGTCCTCTTCCAGTGGCGGCATGCCGGCGTAGCCGATATCCACCGCACGGCCGCTGTGGTGCTCGCTGCAACCCGGTGGCGCGTTGATGGCGAGAATTTCTCCGATGTCACGACCCTTGGCCAGTTTTCCACGGATCAGCCCGAGCTGATAATCGAAGCTGCGGAATGCCGAGATCAGCAGCAGCACGATGCCTTGTTCGCGCGCAGCACCCTGCATCGTCTGCCATGCGGCGGCGGTTGCCGGGGTCAGAAATTTGTCGCGGCCGTCGCTGCTGACACCGACGCAGCTCAAACGCCGTGCTTCGGGGTATATCGGCAGATGGCGCTGCTTCACCAAATCGCCATCCGCTCCTAGTGCAATCAACGTTTCGCGGATGCGTGAGTGCAACGGTTGGCGGCGGCTGGTCATGGTCGGGCCGCAGGTTGCAGCCGTTGGCGCCAGTCGTAGCTCGGATCGCCGATGGCGACGAAGCCTGGGTTGAGCAGTGAAGCCTTGTGGTTGTAGCGCAACGGCGCCCAGTCGGGCAGCGTCAGCACGACGCCGCCGGCCTGCTCGACCACGCAGTGGCCGGCGGCGGTATCCCACTCGGAAGTCAGACCGGTACGCGGATAAAAATCGGCGACACCTTCGGCCACCAGGCACAATTTCAATGAACTACCACGACTGGTGGCGTCGTGTGGCGGGGCAGATGCGAGAAAGGTATCGAGGGCTGCGTCGCGGTGCGATTTGCTCACCACCAGACAGGGCCGCGCAGGGGTGGCGCGGGTGTGGATCGCCTGACGTTCGTCGCCCTGCACTTCTTTATAGGCGCCGACGCCGCGCGCAGCAAGATAGGTCACTTCCAACACCGGTGCGTAGACCACGCCGAGGATCGGTACGCCGTTTTCAATCAGCGCAATGTTGACGGTGAACTCGTCGTTGCGCTTGACGAATTCCCTGGTGCCGTCGAGTGGATCGATCAACCAGTAACGCGACCACTGCGAACGCTCGGCATAGTCGACGTGCGCACCTTCCTCTGACAGGCGTGGCAGCTGCGGATCGAGCTGTGCCAATCCGTCCATGATGATGCGGTTGGCGGCGAGATCGGCTTGCGTCAACGGCGAGTGATCGGCCTTGTGTTGGACCTCAAAATCCGTCCTGTAGATGTTCAAGATCGCGCGGCCGGCGTCTGCGGCGATGGCGTAACAGTCTTCCAGCAGTGGCGGGAGGTTCATGCAGTGTAGGGCGTAGCGGCCAGTGCCGGTATCATACCGGCATGATTGAAGCCGCCGTGGACTGGAGCAGCGTCGAGTGGGTGATGCTGGACATGGACGGCACCGTGCTTGACCTCGCCTACGACAATTATTTCTGGGCCGAGCTGTTGCCGCAGCGTTACGCCGAACGTCACGCAATCAGTCTTGAACAGGCGCGCGCGCAACTGGCGCCGATGTTCATCGCCGAGCGCGGTCATCTCAATTGGTACTGTCTGGATTTCTGGAGCGCGCGTACCGGTCTGGACGTGGCCGCGCTCGGCGCGGAGATCCGCGAACGGATCGTGTCGTTGCCCGGCAGTGTCGAGTTCCTCGACGCGGTACGCGCCAGCGGACGTCGTCTGTGGCTGGTCACCAACGCCCACGCCGGCAGTTGGCGTCTGAAGATGGAGCAGACCGGGCTGGGCGACCGGTTCGAGGTCATCATCAGTTCGCACGACTTCGATGCACCGAAGGAGCGGTCGCTGTTCTGGCGCAATCTGGCGCAGCGGCATCCGTTCGAGGCGTCCCGTGCGCTGTTTGTCGACGACAACCTGGCGGTATTGGCGGCGGCGCAGGCACACGGCATCGGTCAGGTGATCGCGGTGCGTCATCCGGACTCGGGGCAGCCGCCTCATGCGGTCAAGGACTTTCCTTCGGTGGCACGGCTGGCGGCGCTGCAGCCAGTGCCGTCATGGGTAACTGCCTAGCGCCGCCGCTGTTGCTGGTGCGCCCCGTTGGAGTGCGGTGCACCGCGTCGGCCCGGTTTGCCGCTACGCGGCCGGTGTATCCGCGGTGGCCGCACAAAATCGGCCGGCATCAGCGACTCGCCGCCCTCCATCTGCGGAATACGCATGCCGATCGCGGCCTCGATCTCAGGCAGCGAATAGACGTAGGTTTCACAGCACAGGGAAATGGCTTCGCCGGTCATGCCGGCGCGGGCGGTACGGCCGATACGATGAATGTAGTCCTCGGCATCCTGCGGCAGATCGTAGTTGATGACATGGCTGACATCGGGAATGTGCAAGCCACGCGCGGCGACGTCGGTGGCGACCATGATTGGTAGCCGGCCGGCCTTGAAATCGCCCAGCAGGCGTTCGCGCTTGTTCTGCGGCACGTCACCCGACAGGGTGCTGGCGGAGAAACCGTTGGCTTTCAGCGCCAATTCCACTTCCTCGGCCACGCGCTTGGTGTTGACGAACACCAGCGTGCGGGTGACTTCACCGCGGCGCAGTAGGCCGATCAGCGTCGGCAGCTTGTCCTCGTTGGCGACGTGGATCATGGTTTGATGCACGCGCTCGGCGGTGACCTGTTCGGGTTCGATCGCGATGCGCTGTGGGCTGTTCATGTGCTCGTAGGCGAGCTCCAGCACGCGGTGCGAGAGTGTTGCCGAAAACAGGTAATTGCGGCGCTTGACCGGGTCGGGCATGCGCCGCATCAAGTAGCGGATATCGGCGATGAAGCCAAGGTCGAACATGCGGTCAGCCTCGTCCAGCACCAGTATCTCCACCTGTTTGAGACTATAGATGTGCTGCTTGAAATAATCGATCAGCCGCCCCGGCGTGCCGATCAAGATGTCAGTACCGTCGATCAGCGCCTGACGTTGCGATTCGTAGCCGGTGCCGCCGTAGACCACCGTCATGCGCAGGTCGGTGTGTGCGCCCAGCTGCAGCGCATCGGCGTGAATCTGCAGCGCCAGTTCCCGCGTCGGCGCGACGATGAATGCGCGCGGTTGTCCGGCCGGGCCGGTGTACGGCGTGGTCAGCAGATGCTGCATCGTCGCCAGCAGAAAAGCTGCGGTCTTGCCGGTGCCGGTCTGTGCCTGGCCAGCCAGATCCTGACCGGCCAGCGCCAGTGGCAGCGCCTGTGCCTGGATCGGTGTGCAGTGGCTATAACCGAGCGACTGGAGTGCCCGTTGCAGGCTGGGATGCAGTGGCAGAGCGCTGAAAGCGACGTCGCTGAGGTGGTCTGCATGAGCAAGAGTTGACGGCGCACCACTATCGGTGCCGCCGTGAGTGGCGTGGGAGGCTTGCATTTAGGATTCGGATAGATTCAAATACGATCAACTATACGGCGATTATCCGAGCGCTGCCAAAGCTGACGCCGCGCCGCCGCATCCCGCGAACCTTAAATTTCTTTCGAGCCCGCAACGCTCTGACCCTGCACGGTCGCCTTGATTCCCCGTGTATCCGCCTCAGTTCCACAGGTGAGCTCCATCCTTATCCGATCCTAATTGGAGAATCTAATGAGTGAGCATATTTCCGCAGTAAGCGACAGCAGTTTCGAGCAGGACGTCCTTAAGAGCGACGTGCCGGTGCTGGTCGATTTCTGGGCCGAATGGTGCGGGCCGTGCCGCATGATCGCGCCGGTACTCGAACAGATCGCCGCCGAAGCCGATGGCAAATTTAAGATCGTCAAGCTCAACGTCGACGAGAATCCGGAGACGCCGCCGAAGTTTTCCATTCGCGGCATCCCCACATTGTTGCTGTTCAAAGACGGCCAAGTGGCCGGCACCCAGGTGGGCGCCGTGCACAAGGCTCAACTCAACGCGTTTATCCAACGCCATACCGCTACTGCCTGAGAAGATGAAACAACGTCGCCGTCCGCATTACTCCAACGGCCGCCCCGGCGGTCAGGGATCCAACAACCAGGGATCGTCTGACAACCGGCGGGAGATCGGCCCACCTGGTGTCGGCCCCAACCGGTTGCCACCCGGCGTCCGCAATGGCATGGAAGACGTGGTGGAGGACGATGACACCGCGGTTCTCACCCTCGATGGCGCCGAGGAGGACGACGACAACGGCGCTGGCGACAACGGCGAACCCTCCAAGGTCCTCAATATCTCCGAACTCAAGCGCCAGACCGCTGCAGAACTGCTGGAGATGGCCGAGTCGATGGGGTTGGAGAACATCGCCCGCATCCGCAAGCAGGATCTGGTGTTCAACTTGCTCAAGGCGTCGGCGCGTCGGGGCGATCAACTCTACGGCGACGGCGTGCTGGAAATCATGTCCGACGGCTACGGTTTTCTGCGCGCGCCCGACAGCAGCTATCTGGCCGGCCCGGACGATGTCTACCTGTCGCCTTCGCAGATCCGCCGCTTCAGCCTGCGCACCGGCGACACCATCGCCGGCCGTGTGCGTTCGCCCAAGGACAACGAGCGTTACTTCGCGCTGCTCAAGGTCGACACCATCAACTACGAGGCGCCGGAAGTCAGCAGGAAGAAGGTCAGCTTCGAGAACCTCACGCCGCTATTTCCGGACGAGCGGATGAAGATGGAGCGTGGCAACGGCACCACCGAGGACATCACCGCGCGCGTGATCGATCTGGTGGCGCCGTTCGGCAAGGGCCAGCGCGGCCTTATCGTGTCGCCGCCGAAAGCTGGCAAGACCATGCTGATGCAGAACGTGGCGCAGTCCATCGCCGCGAATTACCCGGACGTTTATCTGATCGTGCTGTTGATCGACGAACGGCCCGAAGAAGTCACCGACATGCAGCGCACCGTGCGCGGCGAAGTGATTTCATCGACGTTCGACGAGCCCGCCACGCGCCATGTGCAGGTCGCCGAGATGGTGATCGAGAAAGCCAAGCGACTGGTCGAACACAAGCGCGACGTCGTCATCATGCTCGACTCCATCACCCGTCTGGCGCGTGCCTACAACACCGTGGTGCCGTCGTCGGGCAAGGTGCTCACGGGTGGCGTTGACGCCAATGCCCTGCAGAAGCCCAAGCGTTTCTTCGGCGCCGCGCGCAACATCGAGGAAGGCGGCAGTCTAAGCATCATCGCCACCTCGCTGGTCGACACCGGCTCCAAAATGGACGAGGTGATCTACGAGGAATTCAAGGGCACCGGCAACATGGAGGTCCATTTGGAGCGCCGCATCGCCGAGAAACGCGTGTTTCCGGCCATCAACATCAACCGCTCCGGCACCCGTCGCGAAGAACTGATGATGGACCCGGCCGAACTCAACAAGGTCTGGATTCTGCGCAAACTGCTGCACTCCATGGACGAACTCGCTGCCATGGAACTGCTGCTAGATCGTATGAAGCAGACCAAGACCAATGCCGACTTCTTCGATTCCATGAAGCGGAATTAAGGGCCCTTTTAGAAATCTAGCGTGGCCTTGCGCTAGTTCGACGGTCTCTAAGTTTTTTGAAGTCGCGGTGGATTGCCGTCATGAACCGGTTCGAGTTTTACGGGCTATTGGCTCATTATGCGCGGCTTGCTTCCACATTCCGGCTGTTTATGTCCCTGCGGGCACAGCTCTCCTGTCGCGTTTAAGCAATTGCCCCAAGCGCGCCCTGTTGTACACCCGATTCACCAGCCCGATCTTCACCTCAGCACAAGATAATCCAATGGTGCGCACGAGATGCCCACCCCTCTGTGCTGAGCACCGAAGACGTGTTCGACTCGCGAACGGGCTTTGGATTTCTCATGGTTTGAGGCCTTCTGCGCCTCCGTCAATGGAGGGTTGCGTGCGCCTTTCCCACAGATCCGGCTGGCATAGCCTTGTTCGGCCAGCTGCGGGTGAAAGCGGTCAAGCAGTACCTGCGCTCGGTTCAGGTGCTTGAGCCGTTCCCGGAGTGCTCCAATGCGCGTACGGTGGTCGAGGAAGGCTCCTGTTGGCGACCCCAGCGTCATGTTCCCACCCTATTCGGACAAGTACAAGAAGAGTCGAGCAGATGCTGTCGAAGGAGATCAAGCTGCCCGATGCGGCCATCAACCTGATCAACGACGTCATCAAGGTCACCAGCAAGTTCTAGCGCAAGATAGGGCTGAGCCGAGCGGAACCCGCTATGCGCCGTTTTGTGCAGGCGCTTTGAGTTCCACCACGTTGCCTTCAGGGTCTTCGATATAGATCGACGGGCCTTGGCCGTGGGCGCCGTAGCGCGAGACGGCTTCACCTGCTTCCACGTTCTTGCCGGCGAGATAAGCGTGGATCGCCGCGGCGTCGAAATGTTTCAGGCGCAGACAGAAGTGATCGAGATTGTGGTCTCTCGATCCCTGTGACGGCGGCGGGTCGGCGATCAGCAGGTCGATCAGGCTGTCGCCCGCGCGCAGTTGGTAAAGACCGATGTGCTCCTGCACTTTCTCGACCGCGCAGCCGAGTACGCCCGCGTAGAACGCCAACATGCGCTCGATGTCGCGCACGCGGAGCACGACGTGGTCGAGGCCTTCGAATTCAAACATGCCAACCTCCTTCAGCGTCCGTTATCGTCGAGGATGTGCAGCAACCGCTGCAGCGCGCCGCGGTTTGCGGCGACGGCGTTGCGGCCGGCTTCACCCAAGCGTGCGCGCCGTGCGGGATCACCCAGCAACTGTGAGACTTGCGCCGCCAATGCAGTGCCGTCCGCCACCTGTACGGCGGCTTCGCAGTCTAGCAACAGGTTACGCGCCCCCTCGAAATTGTGCATGTGCGGACCGAACAGCACGGGCAATCCTAGTGTCGCCGGTTCCAGCACGTTGTGGCCGCCGACCGGGACCAGACTACCGCCGATAAAAGCCAGATCGGCGGTGGCGAGGTAGGTGAACATCTCTCCCATGCTGTCGCCGAGGTAGACCTGCGTTGTAGCAAGGCGGGTGTTGCGGCGATCATCCTGCAGTGCCCGCGGGCGGCTGCGTCGCTCAGCGACGAAACCGCTGTCGCGAATTCGTTGCCAGACCGCGTCGAAACGTTGCGGATGGCGTGGCACCAGCATCAACAACGCGTCGGGGAATCCGGCCAGTATGGTTTGGTGCGCGGCCAGTACCGCGGCTTCCTCGCCGTCATGGGTACTGGCGGCGATCCACACGGGGCGCTGGATGCCGAATTCGACGCGCAGCGCGTGGCCGGCTTCGAGTTGCACCTGCGGCACGCTGAGATCGAACTTAAGATTGCCCATGACCTGCACGTGGGGCGCGCCCAGCGCCGTAAAGCGGGCCGCATCGGCGTCGGACTGCGCGGCGATCATGCGGCAGTCGGCCAAGACTTTGGCGATCGAGCGGCGCAGTTTCGAATAGCCCTTGAACGAACGGGGCGACAGGCGCGCGTTGGCGATCACCAGCGGGATGCCGCGGCGTGTGGCGGCACGAAACAGATGGGGCCAGATCTCGGTTTCCATCACCACGATCTGACGCGGTTGCACGCGATTGAGGAAGCGGGCTACGGCGCCGGGCCAGTCGTAGGGTGCGTAGCTGTGCAGGACGCGTTGTCCGAACTGTTCGATCACACGGGTCGAGCCGGTCGGCGTCGTAGTAGTCACCCAGACATGGCGCTCGCCGTGGCGTGCGATCAAGGCTTCGATCAGCGGCACCGCGGCAATTGATTCGCCAACTGAAACGGCATGCACCCACACGTCACTCGGATCATGCGGTGGTTTGATTCGGCCCAGGCGCTCGCCGATGCGCTGACGATATTCGGGTTGGCGACGGCCGCGCCACCACAGCCGCAACAGGATGAACGGCCCGGCGAGGTAGAGCAGGCAGGTATAGAGCAGACGCATGACTATCGAACCAGCATGGAGATATTTGAATGCAAGCCACTCAAGACTTGCACCAACGCGTTTGGCCAGTGTAGTGGATGCCGATTCAACAGCGACGGGGCTTGTGATGGTTATCAATCCGGCCAGAGTTGCACTTCAATCAACTGTTGGTGGGTCTGCAACCTCGGTTCAACTTCAAACTTTATCTCGCCGATCGATAAAGCATGGGGTGCCAAGGCCTGCGGCGCAACGGGTAAACTGGCGCGATGCCTGTCAAGACACCAGTCAAGCCGTTCAAACAGCCCGACGTCGAGCCCTTGCCTGCCGGGTTGTTGGCGCCGCGTTGGTGGCCGGCCTGGTTCTCTCTGGGTCTGCTGTGGCTGCTGACCTTGCTGCCGGTTCCGCTGCTGCAGGCGCTGGGGGCGGGGCTCGGCGAGCTGTTCGGGCTACTGGTGCCGAGTCGGCGCCGCATCGTGCGCATCAACCTGCGCCTGTGTTTTCCCAAACTCGATGACGCGGCCCGGCGCAAGCTGGCGCGCCGCCATTTCCGTGCCCTCGGCATGGGGATCTTCGAGACGCTGCTGGCCTGGTTCGCCTCGGATCGGCGTCTGCAGCGGCTGGTGGATTTTGAAGGCGTTGAGCACTTGCGCGCGGCACAGGCCGACGGCGGCGTGTTGCTACTAACTGGGCACTTTACCACCATGGAAATGGGTTGCCGGGTGATGCGTCTGGCGGGCTTGTCGTACCACGGCATGTATCGCCCCGCCGACAATCCGTTTGTCGAATACTGGATGCGCCGCTTGCGCGAGGCGAAGTTGGGATCATCGATGATCCCCAAGGAAGACCTCAAGCAGATGGTCCGACTGCTGCGGCGCGGCGCCAACATCTGGTACGCACCCGATCAGGCACTGGATGTGGCCAATGCGCTGCATGTCGATTTCTTTGGTCAGCCGACGTTGACCCTGACGGCAACCTCGCGGTTGGCGCAGATGGGGCGCGCGCGGATCGTGCCCTATTTCCCGCAGCGCATCGGGTCGTGGTTCGGCTGGCGTTACCAGATCGTTTTCCGGCCTGCTTTCGAGGCTTTCCCGAGTGGCGACGATGCGGCCGATGCAAGACGCGTCAACGCCTGCCTGGAAGATGCCATTCGCGAAGTGCCGGAACAGTATTTCTGGGTGCACCGTCGCTTCAAGGACGGTCCGCCGGGGCGCGAGGATCCCTATGCAAAATGAAGTCTTGCCGAGCTCGATCTAAGCGGTTTTGATGCCGGCATACGTTTTTACGGGTCGCCTGATTCGCGATTGCGCTGCTCGTCGCGTTCGTGCTGCTCAATTTCATACAGATAGGCTTGTTTCAAAAACGATGAAAAGGCGCCAGCATAGGCGATCATGATGCCGCGCCAGCCGTCCCTCCAGCCACTTTTGAGGAGTACATCCCGCAAAAACCGGAACCACGGCGAGAACAGCAGCTTTACCGGGTGCATCCGGCGCCCCTGGTCAAATCCGGCTATAGCACTGCTTCGTGCATACGAAATCAGTTTTTGATATTGATCGTCGAGATCCTTGTAGGTGTAATGCAATAGATCGCCCTGCAGGTTCTCGGTCTTTCCCGCCACTTCCATGCGCCCGTGGGGATCGGGTCCCACCCAGCGGGCCGGTTTACGCCGCACCAGGCGTAGCCGCCACTCTGGATACCAGATGTTCCACATCCACTTTCCGAGATACTGGGTTCGCCGATTTATATTGAAACCCGAGACATTCTGATCGCAAAGCGGAAGTCGCGACAAAATGGATTTGCGCAGTTCTTCCGTCAACTGCTCGTCCGCGTCAATCGATAGCACCCACGGTTGTGTGCATTTGGAAAACGCCAAGGTGTTCTGCGTCACGTTGCCGGGCCATGGGTTTTCGATGAAGCGCGCGTTGAATCGTTCAGCGATTGCACGCGTTGCATCGGTGGAACCGGAATCAACGACAATGATCTCGCTGGCGATGCCCTGCACCGAATCCAAGCAGCGTGCGAGATTGCGTTCTTCGTTGAGCGTGATAACAGTCACCGAAATGGGGAGAGGCATGTCGACCGTCCGTCGCGTCCGTCGTTTGAAAGGGTCAAATACGTGTAGCGTTGGCGCTGATCACAGCCACGGCGTTAACGCTGCCTGCACACGCGAGACTTCAACCGTGGTGGGTCGTTTGCGGTCGACGGTGGCGGCGTCGCCGGAGGTCAGCGGCGACTGATTCGGTCCCAGTGCGCCGGTGAGATGGGGCAGGGTCGGCCCGTACAGGGTGATGCCGGGGGTACCCAATGCGGCGCCGAGATGGGCCAGCCCGGTGTCGACGCCGACAAACGCGCGCGCATGCGCCAGCCAGCCCGCCAGTGCGGTCAGGCTCTGCCGCTCCAGCAAGATGCCGCCGCCGGCGCAGGCGATACGTTTGGCCTGTTCGCGTTCTTCGATCGTCCCCCACGGCAACAGGGCATCGACGCCCTGTTCGCGCAGCCATTGACCCAGCTGTGTCCACGAGGCTTCCGGCCAGCGTTTGCTGGCCCAGGTAGTGCCGTGCAGCAGCAGGGCGTAGGGCCGCGGGTGGTTTGGATCGGCGAATTGTGCGCGGTTCAGTCCGGCGTCTGGTGCGGTCGCCGGCAGTGCGTAGTTCAGCGCCTGCGCAAACAGGCGCCGGTTGCGTTCGACCGCATGGGCTTGATCGCGCGGAGGAATGGCGTAGGTCTGCCGGTACAGCAGGGCGGCGAGCGGTTCACGGGCGCTGTGCCGGTTGGGCCCAGCCACCGGGCCGTGCGCCGTGCGTGCCAGCCAAGCGCTCTTGAGCAACCCTTGGGCGTCGATCACCAGATCGTAACGGCGCTCCTGCAGGCCGTCGCGAAATTCGGCCCAGGTGCCGTCGAACAGTGTCCGCAATGGATGACGACGCCACTGACGCAGATCGCTGCTGATGACGCGCCCGACCGCTGGATGCCAGCGAGGTATTTCGGCAAACGGTTTTTCGGCCAGCCAGTCGAAAGTCAGTTCCGGCCGGGCGCGGGCAACATCGGTGAGCGCCGGCAGGGTGTGGATGAGATCGCCGAGCGACGAGGTTTTGATGATCAGAATGCGCATCGCGGGGCCGTGTGCGGAGGTGCTGGAACGCGAACCTAACTGTTATGTTAATCGGCACGCCGGTCCGGCGTCGAAATCATCTGGAGCATCGGACTGTGGATTGGAGAATCGGCCACGTTGTCTTGGCTTTTTGCATGTCTGCGGCAATGCTTCCGTTGGCCTAAGCGGCGACCCCCGCAGAACAGGCGCAGTCGATGATGGCCAAGGGTGATCTGCAGGGTTCCCTGAAAGTGCTTGATGACTATCTCGAGGCTGCGCCGCAGGATGCCGGTGCGCGCCGCACTTAGCCGGCCTGTCGTGGATAGCCTTGTTCGGCCAGCTGCGGGTGAAAGTGGTCAAACAGGGCCTGCACCCAGCCCAGGTGCTTGAGCCGTTCCCAGAATAACCAGACGGTCTTCTAGCGCGCGACCTGCGATCAACTCTGCGGCTCCGGTGGCGGCGTTTGGGGGGCGCGGCCACCCAACCACTGTGGCAACGCAACACTGAGTCGAACGAGAAAGCTCGTGCGTGCATCTTCAGTGTAGGCCTGAGCCGGGTGCAGCCCCCACACCGGCGCCGGCCACGCTGGATCGTTGTACCGGCGCGCGATGTGATGCAGGTGGAGCTGCGGTACCTGGTTGCCGAGTGCTGCGACATTGAGCTTGTTGCCTGCAAAAACCTGCATCAACGCCGCGCCCAGCGTTACCGACTCATCAAGCAGTTGTGCGCGATCAGCTGCGGCGAGTTGGTAGATTTCCTGGATGTCCGGGCGCCGCGGCACCAGGATGCACCAGGGGTACTGCGCGTCGTTCATCAATAACAAACGGCATAACGGCGCGTCACCAAGCACGAAACAGTCGGCCGCCAACTGCGGATGCAGTGCGAATTCCACCGCAGCGTCATTCACGCCGGCGTTCTCTCGTATGTGCACCCCGTCTGAACGTTTGACCGCCACCGTCAAGCGCGAGACGCACACCAACCGTTGCTGCTCGTCCTCGATGTGGATCTCCCAGACCTGCGTGTTGCGGCCGATGTGCAGCGGTCGCGCGGTGCCGGTAACGATGCCGTCGGTGGCTGAGCGCAGGTGGTTGGCGTTGATCTCCAGCCCCACAGCATAGCCGCCGTCGGGGGCTATGCAGAGGTTGGCGCCGACGCTGCCAAGTTCCTCCGCCAGCACGCAAGAGGCGCCACCGTGCAGCAGGCCGAACGGCTGGCGCGTGTGATCATCGACCGGCAGCGTGCCGCGCAGATAGTCCTCGCCGATTTCGACGATGCGCAAACCCAAGTGCGCGCCCATCGCGTGCTCAGCCTGTGCGGCGTCTGCATCGCTGATGGGGCCGATCGTTACCGCTCGCTTCCAGATGGCCATTGGTCTTGCTCCTGATGGTGAACAACGCGGCAGTTTATTCCAGCGCGGAACCGGATCACGCCGGGTTCCGTTAAACTGAATGCCCTGTAAACCCGAATCGCACATGCGACGTAGCGCCCTGATTATCTGCAGCACCGACCTCGTCGGTCACGATTTGTTGAAGCGGCTGCTGGTAGTGTCTGCTGCGGGCAGCAGCCTGCACGCGCTGTCGTTTTACGCAAGGGTGAAGGCGTTGATGGAGCAGTACGTGTCCAGTCTCGGTTATCCGGTGGTCGGAATCCTGCGGTCGTCCCTGCTGCTGGGCGCGCGCGCGGAGTCGCGTCCGGTAGAACGTGTCGCACAGCGGCTGGCGCCGTTGATGCCGGGGCCATTGCGCAAATACCGGCCGGTGTCGGCGTCGCAGGTAGCCGCTGCCATGATCGAGCTGGCGCGCCGTGGTGAAGCTGGTGTGCACCTCCGCCATTCGCCCCTGGACACCGCAGCATGAGCGAGACGGCGTCCCACGGCGCTGACCTGCTGCTACAAGTTTTCCTGATGTTCGCCGCCGCCAAGCTGATGGCGGAAGTCTTCACCCGGCTGCGCCAGCCGGCGGTCATCGGCGAGATCCTGGCCGGCGTACTGATCGGCCCCAGCGTGCTGGGTTGGGTGGCTCCGAGCCACGTTTCGCATCTGCTGTCGGAGATCGGCGTGATCCTGCTGCTGTTCTCGGTGGGGCTAGAGACAAAGCCGGCGTCGATCCTCAACGTCGGCGGCACCGCCGCGGCGGTGGCAGTGCTGGGTATAGTGGCGCCGTTCGCCGCCGGCTGGGGGATCATGCGCGCACTGGGCGATCCGAACATCGAATCGTTGTTCGTCGGCACCGCGATGGTGGCCACTTCGGTGGGCATTACCGCGCGTGTGCTGGGTGAGCTGGGGGTGATGAGCCAACAGTCGGCACGCATCATTCTCGGCGCGGCGGTAATCGACGACATCCTCGGACTGCTGCTGCTGGCCGGTGTCTCCAGCCTGTCGCAGGGGGAGATCAATGTCGCCGGTCTGGCCACCACCGCGGTGATGGCGTTGGGATTCGTGGCCGTCGTGGCCATTTTCGGCTCGCGCCTGATCACCCGCAGCCGCCATCGCATTGAGCGGCTGCACTCGCATAATTCGACCTTCGTTTTTGCCATGGCGCTGTGCTTCGGCCTGGCGCTGGCAGCAGAACACATCGGCGTAGCGGCAATCATCGGCGGTTTTCTGGCCGGCATGGCGCTGGCCGAGGCGGTCGAAGGGAATCACGCGGTGCACGAGCAGACCCGTGGCGTTACCGAGCTGATGGTGCCGTTCTTTCTGGTCAGCATCGGCATGCAGTTGAAGCTGGATGTGTTCGCCAAGCCAGAGACCATCGAACTGGCATTGGGATTGACCGCCGCCGCCGTGCTGACCAAGCTGGTGGGCTGCGGGTTGGGCGCGATGCGCCTGGGCTGGCGCGGAGCCCTGCAGGTGGGGGCGGGCATGGTGCCGCGCGGCGAAGTCGGCATCGTCGTCGCGCAGATCGGGCTGGCGGGTGGCATCATCAGCGAGAGCCTGTTCGGCGTAGTGCTGTTCATGGCGGTAGCGACCACCCTGCTGGCGCCGCCGATGATCCGGCCGTTGTACGCCGGGACGCGTGTGAATGACGAGGCGAAACCTTGATCGCGCGTCGACCTGATCGGGCAAGAGTGGACGGCGGCTGCCGGGCGACTGCTTCGAAGGATCGCAGTCATTGGCGTGTTTCGTCGATACTTAGATCTCTCGACCGGGGCCGTGTCGATTTGATTTATAGCGGCGTCGCGATGTACCGTCGTAATATGGACCTATTTCTGTGATTCCTCCCCCCCCACACTTGCCCCCGCATCGTCACACGAATTCGTGCGTTACCGCCGAACCCAGCGCTGCGAATCCTGAAGCGCTGCTGGAGCGGCGCGACGACGCACCGCCACAGGCCACGCGCCGCGATGAGTGGGCGTTCGTGCGCTCCTGGTTGAGCGCTCCGTTGCGCACTGGCGCGCAATGGCCCAGCGGTCGTGCCTTGGCGCAGGAGATGGCGCGCGCCGTCGATCCGCAGGTGCCAGGGATGGTGATCGAGTTGGGAGTCGGCACCGGGCCGGTGACGCGCGCACTGATCGCTCACGGCGTCGCGGCCGAACGTCTGTTGCTGGTCGAGACCAATGCCGAGTTCTGCGGACTGCTGCGTCAGCGCTATCCACAGTCGCGGCTGGTGCAAGGTGATGCGCTGACGTTGCCGCGGCGACTGCGGCGTGAGTTGAATGCACCGGTGGCGGCGGTGGTGTCCAGCCTGCCGTTGATGGCGATGCCGCCGCGCGTGCGCCTGCGCCTGCTGCACGACTGTCTGCGCCTGATGGGGCCGGGCGGCCGCTTCATCCAGTTCACTTATGCGACCGGCTCGCCGGTCCCACTGCGCAAAGGGCTCAGCGTGCAGGCGCAGGCCTCGCGTCGTGTCTGGCTCAATCTGTGGCCGGCGAAAGTCTGGACCTACCGCAGTTTCGATCAGTGAGGGTCGGGTTTATCACGCCCCATGAGGGATCACGTACAGCAGCACGAACAGATGCCAGATGGCGTGGTGATAGCGCAACCGCTCCCAGGCGTAAAAAATCACGCCGACGCTGTAGCACAGCCCGCCCCCAGCAGTCACCACAATCCGCCCGGCAGTGCTGCAGCAGCGGTTCGATGGCGACGATGCCGCACCAGCCCATCAGCAGGTAGACCCGCGCCGATAAAAACTCGAAACGACCGGTAAAGAAGATCTTGAAGGCGATACCGAGTGCCGCCAATTCCCAGGTAAAACCGAACAGGTTCCAGTCCCAATCGCCGTCTCGGGGCCCTGTAACGTCACCAGCGTAAACGGGGTGTAGGTGCCGGCGATCAGAATGTAGATGGCACAGTGGTCGATGACCCGCAATACGTGTTTGGGCCCGGCGGTCTGGATGCTGTGAAACAGCGTGCTGGCGGTGTACATCAGCACCAGCGAGACGCCGAAGATGCTGCTGGCGACGATATGCCAAGCGCTGCCATATTGTGCCGACTCGGCCACCATGAGGGGCAGTGCGGCGATCGCCAGGACCGTGCCGAAGCCGTGGGGTCAGTACATGGGTCAGTTCTTCGCCGAAGCTGTAGAGCGTGTCGCCGGCCGGCCTGGTGGTGTGGAGAGCCGGGGGCTGGTTAATCAGCCGTCTCCGGGCGGGCGGGTGCAGCCTGCGTCGCCATTTTGCGGATGCGCTCCACCATGGAGTAGAAACCGTTGCGGCGATTCACGCTGATGTGGCTCTCCAGCCCCAGACGCTCGAAGAT
>CAJDTS010000027.1_pt1 | contig 37885 bp, 21 predicted proteins | sample 7389861 | NCBI WGS metagenome assembly CAJDTS01 (sample SAMEA7055659, study PRJEB34461) | soil metagenome | biome: terrestrial ecosystem; feature: Peninsula; material: soil | place: Antarctica | collected 2016 | reverse complement strand
CCAAGAGCCTAACGTACCGAATGTTTCCATGAATTTCGCGGGCGTCATCATTGCGTTTGTCGGGATTCCGTCAGCGCGGGTGACGACGGAGATACTACCTCGATGAGCCCTAAACCAGCGTCCTGCGGGAACGCGAAGCTGAGCGAGGCGATAGCGGCACCCCGCATTGTCATCGACGCGGTTTCGCCCCGTGTCGATGAAGGCCGATTTCCTGCAAAAGGTGTGAGCGATCAGGCGGTCGTCGTCGAAGCCACCATCTTCATGGACGGCCACGACCAGCTCGCTTCACGACTGCGGTGGGGTGTCGACGGCGAACACATGCAGACTGTGGCCATGCTCCCGTTGGGCAATGATCGTTGGCGCGCTTGGTTTGTGCCCACGCAGCCGGGCGTGTATCGCTTTACCATCGAAGCCTGGCTGGATCGTTGGGGCAGCTATTGCGACGAACTCGGCAAAAAATTTCGCGCTGGCGTGGCGATCGGCCTGGAGATCACCGAAGGCCGGCAGTTGATGCAGGCGGCAATGGCTCAATGCAGCGATTCAGCACGCGCCTGCATCACCGCCATCGAGCAGAAGCTGGATGGACTGGACGACGCGGCTGAGGCCGCGATCCTGCTGTCCGATGAAGTGCGCACGGCGATGGCGGGGAACGAAACGCGGCCCTTTTTTACAGGCCTGCCCAAACCGCTGCTGCTGGACGTCGAGCGTTGCGCGGCCGGTTATGCGAGCTGGTACGAACTGTTCCCGCGCTCGCAGACGCACGACGCAGGACGGCACGGTACGCTCGACGATGTCATCGCACGGCTGCCAGCGCTGGTGGCGATGGGTTTCGACGTACTCTATCTGCCGCCGATTCATCCGATCGGCCTCACCCACCGCAAAGGCCCGAACAACGCCGTAACAGCGAGCGCCGCCGACCCCGGCAGCCCCTACGCCATCGGCGCGCAGGCGGGTGGTCACTGTAGCGTGCATCCCGATTTGGGCGGTATCGACGCATTCCGCCGACTGCGCGTCGCCTGCCAGACACAGGGGTTGGAACTGGCGATGGATTTCGCGCTGCAGTGTTCGCCCGATCATCCGTGGATCGGTGAGCATCCCGAGTGGTTTTTCCATCGACCCGACGGCAGCATCCGCTACGCCGAGAATCCACCCAAAAAATACGAAGACATCGTCAATCTGAATTTCTACGCCGAAGGCGCGCAAACCTCGCTGTGGCTGGCACTGCGCGACGTTCTGCTGTACTGGATCGGCGAAGGCGTGAAGATATTCCGGGTCGACAACCCGCATACCAAGCCGCTGCCGTTCTGGCAATGGCTGATCGCCGACATCCGCAAGCGCCATCCGGACGCCCTGTTCCTGGCCGAAGCGTTCACCACCCCCGCGATGATGTACCGGCTGGCGCAGATCGGTTTTTCGCAGAGCTACACCTATTTCACCTGGCGCAATACCCGCAAGGAACTGGAAGACTATCTGACCGAGCTGGCCGCACCGCCGGCGGCGGATTTCTACCGCCCCCATTTCTTCGTCAACACACCGGACATCAACCCGTACTTCCTGCAGACTTCGGGTCGTGCCGGGTTTCTGATCCGTGCCGCGCTGGCCGCAACGCTGTCCGGCCTGTGGGGCATCTACAGCGGTTTCGAGCTGTGTGAATCGGCGCCGCTGCCGGGGCGCGAGGAATACATGGACTCCGAGAAATACCAGCTGCGCTCACGCGACTGGACCGCGCCCGGCAACATCATCCACGAGATCGCCCTGCTCAACCGCATCCGTCGCGAAAACCCGGCATTGCAGTCGCATCTGGGCCTGCGCTTTCTCGCCGCCTGGAATCCGCAGGTGCTGCTCTACACCAAGAGCACGCCTGATCGGAGCAACTTCATCATGGTCGGCGTCAGCCTGGACCCGCACCAGAGCCAGGAAACCCATTTCGAGATTCCACTTGATGCATTCGGTCTGACCGAGGGTGACGTGATCGAAGTCGAAGACCTGCTGCGCGGCAATCGCCTGATCTGGCGCGGCAAAGTCCAGAATTGGTTTTTTCATCCGCACGAGTTGCCGTTCGCGATCCTGCGTCTGCGCCTGTCGAGGATTAAGCCGTGACAAAAAAAAACGCCGCTCAGCGCATCGTCGACGACCCGCTGTGGTACAAGGACGCCGTCATCTATCAGTTGCATGTCAAATCGTTCTACGACGCCAACGGCGATGGCATCGGCGATTTCGCTGGCCTGATCGACAAGCTCGATTACATCGCCGAGTTGGGCGTCAACACCGTCTGGCTGCTGCCGTTTTACCCCTCGCCGCTACGCGACGACGGCTATGACATCGCCGACTATCGTGGTGTCAATCCCGACTACGGTCGTCTGTCGGACGCGCGCAAGTTCATCGCCGAGGCGCATCGACGCGGCTTGCGCGTCATCACCGAGCTGGTGATCAACCACACCTCCGACCAGCATCCCTGGTTTCAGCGCGCACGCCGCGCCAAGGCCGGCAGCAAGGCCCGCGACTATTACGTCTGGTCTGACACCGACACGCGTTACGCTGGCACCCGCATCATTTTCATCGACACCGAAAAATCGAACTGGACCTACGATGCCGAAGCGGGTGCCTACTACTGGCATCGCTTCTATTCGCATCAGCCGGATCTCAACTTCGACAACCCGCAGGTGCTCAAGGCGATACTCTCGGTGATGCGTTTCTGGCTCGATCTGGGGATCGATGGCCTGCGCCTGGACGCGGTGCCTTACCTGGTCGAGCGTGACGGCACCAACAACGAGAATCTGCCTGAGACGCACGTCGTTCTCAAACGCATCCGCGCCGAGATCGACCGGCACTATCCCGGCCGGATGCTGTTGGCCGAAGCTAATCAGTGGCCCGAAGACACGCAGGAATACTTCGGCGATGGCGACGAATGCCATATGGCGTTTAACTTCCCGTTGATGCCGCGCATCTACATGGCGCTGGCGCAGGAAGACCGCTATCCCATCACCGATATTTTGCGGCAGACCCCGGACATTCCCGCCAATTGTCAGTGGGCCATCTTTCTGCGCAACCACGACGAACTGACGCTGGAGATGGTCACCGACAGCGAGCGCGATTATCTGTGGGAGAAGTACGCCAGCGATCGCCGCGCGCGTCTTAATCTCGGCATCCGGCGGCGGCTGGCGCCGCTGATGGAACGCGACCGCCGCCGCGTCGAACTGCTCAACTCGCTGCTGCTGTCGATGCCGGGTACGCCGGTAATCTACTACGGCGACGAAATCGGTATGGGCGACAACCTCCATCTGGGCGATCGCGATGGGGTGCGCACGCCGATGCAGTGGTCTTCCGACCGCAACGGCGGCTTCTCACGCGCCGATCCGGCCAGCCTGGTGCTGCCGCCGATCATGGATCCGCTCTACGGCTACGCCTCGATCAATGTCGAAGCGCAGGCGCGCGATGGACACTCGCTGCTGAACTGGATGCGGCGCATGTTGAGTATCCGCCGCATGCACCATGCGTTCGGCCGCGGCCAACTGAAACTGCTCAAACCCAATAACCGCACCATCCTCGCTTACCTGCGCGAGCACACCGGCGCCGGTGGCGAAGCGCAGACCATCCTGTGCGTCGCCAACGTCTCGCGTACGGCGCAGGCGGTGGAATTGGACCTCGCTGCATACGCCGAACGGGTGCCGATCGAAATGATCGGCGGCGCCGCGTTTCCGCCCATCGGCATGTTGCCCTATCTACTGACATTGCCGCCCTTCGGATTTTTCTGGTTTTTGCTGGCGTCCAGCACGCGCCTGCCGAGCTGGCACGCACCGCTGCCCGAGCCGCTGCCCGATTACATCACGCTGGTGGTGCGCAAGAATCTGACCGAAATTCTCTCGAATCCTTCGCGGACGACGCTGGAACGTGAAGTGCTGCCCGATTACCTGCCCAAGCGACGCTGGTTCGCGGTAAAGCAGGCCAAGCGGCTCGAGGTACGCATCGACCAGGCCACCGCACTGCCCGGCGCGGGGCCGGCGTTGATCCTGAGCGAGATCGAAGTGACCAGCGATCAGGGCACGGAGCGCTACCTGCTGCCGCTGGCAGAATTGCCGGACGACGAAACCGCCGTGCGTCCACGGCAACTCGCGCTGACTCGCCTCCGCCGCGGGCGCCACATGGGCTGGCTTACCGACGCTTTCGCCATCGGCGCACTGACGCAGCGCGTCCTTGATCTGCTGCGCGAGGACGCCACGCTGTCGGTGGACGACGGCGAACTGCGGTTTATCCCGACCATCCAACTGGCCGAGATTGAACTGCCTGCCGATGCCGAGGTTCGCTGGTTGTCGGTCGAGCAGTCCAACAGCTCGCTGGTGATCGGTGATCGCATTATCGTCAAACTGATCCGTCATATCAGTGGCGGCCGGCATCCCGAAGCCGAGATGGGGCGCGTGCTGACGGAGCGCGGCTTCGCCAATATCGCTCCGCTGCTGGGTGAAGTCGTCCGTGTGGGCGCCTCGGGTACACCCTATGTGTTGATGGTGGTGCAGTCGTTCATACACAATCAGGGCGACGCTTGGCGGTGGACGCAAAACATGCTCGAGCGCGCGCTGCGCAGCGCTGGCGGCAGTGAACAACCGGAGCACTCGAGCCAACAGACCGACGCACTACAGGAGTTTGCGCAGTTCGCCACCGTGCTGGGGCGCCGCATCGGTGAGATGCACAACGTCCTGGCGCAGCCCAGCGATGATGTCGCGTTCGCTCCGCAAGCGGCGACCAAAAAAGACTGTCAACACTGGGCCCACGCGGTGCAGCAGCGACTGGATGAGGCGCTCGATCTGCTCAAAAGCACGGCTCGGATCGAAGATGCAGAGGAGCGCAAGCGAGCGCACAGGCTATTGGGGCAACGCCGGGCCCTGCATAAAGCGGTGAGCAGTTTGGCGGCACGCGGCGTCGGTTCGCTGCGTATCCGTGTACACGGCGATCTGCATCTGGGCCAGATTCTGGTTTCCCAGGGCGACGCCTTCATCATCGATTTTGAAGGTGAACCCGCGCGGCCGCTGATTGAGCGCAGAGCACTTAACAGTCCCTTGCGCGACGTTGCCGGGATGTTGCGCTCCTTCGACTACGCCGCTGCTGTGGCGCTCAGGAACAAAGACGGCGAGGCCACCGAAGTCCAGCATCGCAGCCGCGAAGTACTGACGGCGCGGTTTCGACAGGTGTCGGCGGAGGCGCTGGTGGCGGCCTACGTCGACGCCGTCAAAATACCGCACCGCTGGCAGGACGCCGACGCCCAGACCGCGTTGATCACCTTGTTCACGCTTGAAAAAGCGGCCTACGAAGTCGCCTATGAAGCTGCCAACCGGCCAGGCTGGCTCGGCGTACCGCTGCGCGGCTTGGCGGACATCGCCGATGCGCTGGTCCAGGACCCAACCAAGAATGCATAAAATCCAAAATTCGACTGGGACTTCAGCGCAAGATGCGGGCGTTGGCTTGGCCAAAGCATCGCTACACGATCTGGCCAACGCGGCCGCCGGCGATCCTTTCGCCCTGCTGGGGCCGCACCAGGACGTGCAGGGCACCGTGGTGCGCGCATTTTTGCCCGGCGCCGAGTGGGTGCGGGTGATCGCTGCGGAGGATGGACGGCCGCTGGCCGAACTACAGCCCGTCGGCACTGACGGACTCTATGCCGGACGTATCGCCGAATCGATCCCGTACTGTCTGCGCATCGGCTGGCCCGAGGCCGAGCAGGAGACCGAAGACCCCTATGCCTTCGGCCTGCTGCTGGGCGAGACGGACCTGTACCTGATCGCCGAAGGCAATCATCAGGAGCTGGGCCGTTGTCTGGGCGCCCAAGTGCTGCAAGTCGAAGGCGTCGCCGGGGTGCGCTTTGCCTGCTGGGCGCCCAACGCGCGCCGCGTCTCGGTGGTCGGCGACTTCAACAGTTGGGATGCGCGCCGCCATCCGATGCGCCGTCGCGCCGAAGCCGGCGTGTGGGAGATCTTCATTCCTCGCCTGACGCCGGGTGCGGTTTACAAGTACGACATCCTCGGCCCGTACGGCCCGCTGCCGCTGAAGGCGGACCCGGTCGCGCTGCGCAGTCAGACGCCGCCGGACACCGCCTCCATCGTCGACGATCAACGCGGCGTGGAGTGGAGCGACAGCCAGTGGATGAGTGAACGCGAGAAACGTCAGTCACCGCAGGCACCTATTTCCATCTATGAGCTGCACGCCGGGTCCTGGCGGCGCTGGCCCGACGACGCGGCGTCGGTACTGTCCTGGGATGAACTGGCCGAACAACTCATCCCCTATGTTTCCGACATGGGTTTCACCCACGTCGAACTGATGCCGGTGATGGCGCACCCATTCGGCGGTTCCTGGGGCTATCAGCCGCTGGGCCTGTTCGCGCCACATCCCGTCTATGGCGAACCCGCGGCGTTTGCGCGCTTTGTGGACCGCTGTCACGGCGCCGGCATTGGCGTGCTGCTGGATTGGGTGCCGGCGCATTTCCCCACCGACGCGCACGGCCTGGAACATTTCGACGGTACCTGTCTCTACGAACACGTCGACCCGCGCGAAGGCTTTCAGCAGGACTGGAACACCCTGATCTACAACCTCGGCCGGCGCGAGGTATCCGGCTTTCTCATCGCCAGCGCGCTGCACTGGCTGGAGCAATATCACGTCGACGGCCTGCGGGTGGATGCGGTGGCCTCGATGCTGTATCGCGACTATTCGCGCCGCGCCGGCGAATGGCTGCCCAACCGTTTCGGCGGCCGCGAAAATATAGAAGCCATCGACTTCCTGCGCCATCTCAACGACACCGTGCGCCAGCGTTGTCCCGGCGCGCTGATGATCGCCGAGGAGTCCACCGCCTGGCCCGGCGTGACCCAGGCAACGGCCGACGGCGGTCTGGGCTTTCACTACAAGTGGAACATGGGCTGGATGCACGACAGCCTGCACTACATCGCGCTCGATCCCGTCTACCGCGCGTTTAACCACGGCGACATCACCTTTGGCCTGGTCTACGCGTTCAGCGAACGTTTTGTACTGCCGCTGTCGCACGACGAAGTGGTACACGGCAAGCGTTCGCTAATCGGCAAGATGCCCGGCGACCGCTGGCAGCGTTTCGCCAACCTGCGCGCCTACCTGGGCTTCATGTGGGCGTATCCCGGCAAGAAACTGCTGTTCATGGGCGACGAGCTGGCACAGGAGCGCGAGTGGAATCACGATGCGCAACTGGACTGGGACGCGCTTTCCGATCCGCTGCGCGCCGGCGTGCAGTCGCTGGTGCGCGACCTCAACCGGCTGTACTGCGACCTGCCGGCGCTGCACACGGCGGACTGCGACAGCAGTGGCTTCCAGTGGCTCATCGGCGACGACCGCGACAACAGCGTGTTCGCTTTTTACCGGGCGGCGGCAGGCGACGCCCCACCCGTGATCGCGGTCTGCAACTTTACGCCCATGCCACGGCATGGCTATCGAGTCGGCGCCCCACGCAACGGCCGGTGGCGCGAAATTCTGAACAGCGATGCCGGGGCCTACGGCGGCAGCGACGTCGGCAATTTCGGCGGGGTTGTGGCCACGCTGCTACCGGCTCACGGCCAGCCGTTCTCGATCAAACTGACGCTGCCGCCGCTGGCGACGGTACTGCTGGTCGCCGAAACCTGAACACCATCGTTGTTGAGCTACGCCCGCGACGCGGTGTATCCAAGCCCATAGAAGGAGCCCATTAGATGACCAAAATTGCCGATCGACTGCTGCCTGTGCCGCCCGGCCCACTGGGTGCACACTGGGACGGACGCGGCACCCGCTTTGCCGTATTTTCAGAAACCGCGGAGAAAATTGAACTATGCCTGTTTGAAGGCGACGGTCGTCGCCAAACTGCGCGCCTGAACATGCCCGAATGCACCAACGGCATCTGGCACGGCTATCTTCCCGGCGCCCAGCCCGGGACGCAGTACGGCTACCGCGCCTCTGGCCCTTATGAGCCCAAGCGTGGCCTGCGCTTCAATCCCCACAAACTGTTGCTCGATCCCTACGCACGACAACTCGCCGGTGAACTGCGCTGGCACGACGCGCTGTACGGCTACCGCATCAAATCGCCCCACGCCGATCTTTCGTTTGATCGGCGCGACAGCGCCGCCTACGTGCCCAAAGCGCTGGTCGTCGACGATCGCTTCGATTGGGACGACGATCACCCGCCGCGCGTGCCGTGGTCGGATACCGTGATCTATGAAATGCACGTGGGCTGCTTTTCACGCCGCCGCGAGATATTTCCGGTGCACGACCGCGGCACTTTCGGCGCGCTCGGCGACGGCCGCTCGATTGAGCACCTGCGCCGTCTGGGGATCACCGCCGTGGAACTGCTGCCGATTCACGCCTTTGTGCGCGACCGCCGCCTGATTGAAGCCGGTCTCACCAATTACTGGGGCTACAACACGCTGGCGTTTTTCGCGCCCGATCAGGCTTATCTGTCCGACGGCACGCTGGGGCAAATCAAATGGGCCGTGAAGCAGCTTCACGCCGCCGGCATCGAAGTGCTGCTGGACGTGGTCTACAACCACACCTGCGAAGGCAGCGAGCTGGGGCCGACCCTGTCGTTCCGCGGCCTCGACAACACCAGCTACTACCGCCTGCTGCCTGAGGACCCGCGCCACCTCATCAACGACACCGGCTGCGGCAACACCGTGAATATGAGCCACCCGCGCGTGATTCAGCTGGTGATGGACTCGCTGCGCTACTGGGTCAGCGAGTTTCATGTGGACGGTTTCCGCTTCGATCTGTGTTCGACGCTGGGCCGCGAGGCCGACGGTTTCGATCCCGGCTGCGGTTTTTTCGACGCGCTGATGCAGGACCCGCTGTTGTCGCAGGTCAAGCTCATCGCCGAGCCTTGGGACATCGGCCCCGGTGGCTACCAGGCCGGCAATCATCCGGCCGGTTTCTCCGAGTGGAACGACAAGTTTCGCGACCAAGTGCGCCGTTACTGGAAAGGTGACGCCGGCTTGCGTCCCGACCTCGCCTCACGGCTCCAGGGATCGGCGGATCTGTTCGACCATCATCGACGCCGGGTCTGGACCAGCGTCAACTTCATTACCGCCCACGACGGTTTCACCTTGCAGGATCTGGTGTCCTACAACGACAAGCACAATGAGGCCAACGGCGAAGACAACCGGGACGGCAGCGATAACGACGAGAGCTGCAACTGGGGCGCCGAAGGGGCGACTGACGATGCGGCCATCCTCGCTCAGCGCGAAAAGATCAAGCGCAGCTTCTTCGCCACCTTGCTGCTGGCTCAGGGCACGCCGATGCTGCTGGCCGGCGACGAGTTCGGCCAGACCCAGCAGGGCAACAACAATGCCTATTGCCAGGACAACGAACTCGCCTGGCTCGACTGGTCGCTGGCGGAGACGCCTGAGGGCGGGCAGATGATCGATTTCGTCAGCCGGCTGATCGCTCTGCGGCGGGAACATCCGGTGATCCGCGGACACTTCTACCGTGCGGCCCGTGCGGATTTCATTGCCGACGTGCCCGAAGTATTGTGGTTCGACGAGAACGGCCAGGAGCTCTCCGACGACGATTGGGGCAATGAAAACGGCCGCCTGCTGGGTCTGCGGCGCCTTGGGCACCGCGACGATTCGACGGTTGAAGTCGTTGTCCTGTTACTCAACTCGGACGACGCGGAGCACATGTTCGCGCTGCCCGAACCCAGCTTCGACTATCGGGTCCGGCTCGATACGCAGCATCCGTCGCGGCAGGATGTGGCGCCGGCCGAAAACCGCTGTCTCGTCGCGCCCCATAGCCTGGTGTTGCTCACCGCCCATCTGGCGTCGACAGCGGAGCCGACAGCTGAGCCGGCAGCTGAGCCGGCAGGCGATACCGATCGCGAAGAGGCCGGATGAGTCGTTTCCACTCCACACTGCCGTTCGGGGCCGAACTGTTTGAGGGCGGGACGCGCTTTCGCTGGTGGGCGCCGGCCTTGTCCACGGCGACGCTGGAAGTCGAAGGTCTGGCGCCGATCCCGATGCAGCGACAGGACGATGGAATTTTTCAAGTACAGGCGCCCTGCCAGGCCGGCGCCCGCTATCTTTATCGCATCACCGAAGATCTGGCGGTGCCCGATCCGGCGTCGCGGGCGCAGTCCGGCGGCGTCCACGGCGCCAGCGTGGTGGTGGATGCGGACGCCTACCGGTGGCGTTGTCCCGACTGGAAAGGCCGTCCCTGGCATGAAATGACCCTTTACGAACTGCATACCGGCTGTCTGGGAGCGGCGCCGAACGGTTTTGTGGGCGTCGGCGAGCGGCTGCCGCAGATCGCACAACTCGGCGTCGGTGCGGTCGAGGATCGCACAACTCGGCGTCGGTGCGGTCGAGCTGATGCCCATTGCGGAGTTTTCCGGCAACCGCAATTGGGGCTACGACGGCGTTCTGCCCTACGCCCCTGCCAGCGCCTACGGCACGCCGAGCGAACTCAAGGCGCTCATCGATACGGCCCACGAGTTGGGCCTGTGCATGATCCTCGATGTGGTCTACAACCACTTTGGCCCCGACGGCAATTATCTGCACGTCTACGCGCCGGCGTTTTTCGATCCCGGCCGTGACTCGCCGTGGGGCGCGTTTTTCATCGCCAACGCCATTTACTGGCTGATGGAATACCGCTTCGACGGCCTGCGCCTGGACGCGGTTCACGCCATCGATAATCCGGGCTTTGTCGACGAGCTGGCGCAGCGGGTGCGGGCCGCCGTTGAACCCGGCCGCCACGTCTTTCTGACGCTGGAGAACGAAAACAACCAGGACGCACATCTGCAGGGAGACTACGACGCGCAATGGAACGACGATGGCCACAACGTTCTGCACGTGCTGCTCACCGGTGAACGCGACGCCTATTACGCCAACTACGTGGACGCGCCCGCGGACAAGCTGGCGCGTTGCCTGGCCGAAGGTTTCGTCTATCAGGGCGAGCCCTCGCCCAGTCACGGCATGCGTCCGCGCGGCACGCCCAGCGCCCAGCTTCCGCCATCGGCTTTCATACTGTTTTTGCAGAATCACGACCAGATCGGCAACCGCGCGCTGGGCCAGCGCCTTACCGAACTGGTCGAGCCGCGCGCGCTGGACGCCGCCATCGTCCTGCAGTTGCTGACGCCGCAGATTCCACTGCTGTTCATGGGCGAAGAATGGGGGGCGCGCACGCCGTTTTTGTTCTTCACCGATTTTCACGATGCGCTGGCCGACGCGGTGCGCGACGGCCGGCGCCGTGAGTTTGCCGGGTTCTCCGCTTTCGCCGATGACGCCGCACGCACCGGAATCCCGGACCCCAATGATCCGGAAACCTATCGGCGTTCGCGTCCCGATTTCGACGAGATCAAGCGGAGTCCCTTCGTCTCGCGCTGGCAGTTGTACCGGCGTTTGCTGAGACTGCGCCGCGACGCGATATCCTCCCGGCTGCCGGGCACGACGAGCATCGGCGCACAGACGGTAGGGCCCGCGGCAGTCACCGCCGGCTGGCGCATGGGTGACGGCGCCGTGTTGCGCATCGCCTGCAATCTCGGCGCACTGAAGGTCGCGGTGGCGCCGTGCACCGGCAGCCTGTTGTTCGAAAGCGCGGCCGACGCCGGCGTCGGCGTCGCTGCCGGCCAGTTGCAGGGGTTTGCAACGGCGGTGTTTCTGGAGTCGCCACCATGAGCGATACGGCGCTTGAACAACTCGCGGCGAAAGCCGGGTTCGCGGTCCGCTGGAAAGACTATCTCGAACGGGAGCATCGCGTTTCACCAGACAGCCTGCGGCGTCTGCTGACGGCCTGCGGTTTGCCCGTTTCCAGCGCAAGTGATATTGCCGACAGCAGGCAACGTCTCGAAGCTGAGACTTCCGGGGCGACGGTGCCGTCGCTGCTGGTCGCACGGCGAGGCGAGCCGCTGCGCTTGCCCGCAGCCCTGACCGGCGACACGGCCAGACTCGAATACGAAGATGGCGATCATTGTGATCTGCGCCTCAGCCCCGATCCCTCGGGCACGCTGACGTTGCCCGCCGTTGATCGCATGGGCTACCACCGCCTGCACATCGCCGACACGTCGCTGACTTTGGCCGTGACACCCGAACGTGGTTTCGAGATCGCCGATCCCTCGACCGGCCGCCGCGCCTGGGGCCTGAATGTGCAGGTGTATTCCCTGCGCCGTTCCGGCGATGACGGTTTTGGCGACTTCACGGCTTTGGCCGCGTTTGCCCGCGCCAGTGCCGCCGCGGGCGCCGATGCCCTGGGCGTCAGCCCGTTGCACGCACAGTTCGCGGCGGATGGTTCGCGCTACAGCCCTTATTCACCGTCGAGCCGCCTGTGGCTTAACGTGCTGTTCGCCGATCCGGCGCCGGTATTCGGCGACGAATTCATCCGCAAAATCGATGCGACGCTGGGTATCGAGGCTGAGCGTCAGCGGCTGGAGTCGAGCCACCTGATCGACTGGCCCGCCGCGGCGCAGCTCAAATTGCGTCGCCTGCGCGCGGTCTACGACGCCGTCTCCACGTCCATGCGCGAGGGCGCAGATGCACAGGCCCAGGATTTCAGCGCGTTCAAACGCGCGGGTGGCTACAGGCTCACTGACCATTGTCGGTTCGAGGCCCTGCACGCGGCACAGCTGGCAGTCGAACCGCAGCGCTGGCACTGGCGCGACTGGCCGCAAACACTGCAAACGCCCGGCTCCGCAGCGGTTGAACGTTTCGCTGTCGAGCGTGCCGCTGAAATCGATTTCCACGGATTCCTGCAGTGGCTGGCGGACCGCGGTCTGGGCAGTGTCCAGAGCCAGGCGCGCGGGGCCGGAATGAGCATCGGAATCATCGCCGATCTGGCCATCGGAACCGACAGCGGCGGTTGCGATAGCTGGAGCAACCAGCACAGTCTGTTGGCCAGGGTCAGCATCGGTGCCCCTCCCGACTTGTTGAACAGGCAAGGCCAGAACTGGGGATTGACCGCGATTTCTCCGCGAGCGCTCAAGTCCGACGGCTATGCGCTGTTCCTGCAGACGCTGCGCGCTAACCTGCGTCATGCGGGCGGACTGCGCATCGACCATGTCCTCGGGTTGCGGCGTTTGTGGCTGATCCCCGAGGGCGCCGCTGCGGGCGAGGGGGCTTACCTGCAATATCCGTTCGATGAACTGCTGGCGCTGGTTGCGCTTGAATCGCACCGCCACCGCGCCATCGTCGTAGGAGAGGATCTCGGCACCGTGCCTGCGGGTTTCCGCAAACGCCTGGCCGGCCGCGGCGCGCTGGGCATGAGCGTACTGTGGTTCGAGCGCGAACAGGGACGGTACCTCGCACCGCCGCGCTGGTCTGCGCAGTCCGCAGCCATGACCACGACGCACGATCTGCCGACCGTGGCCGGCTGGTGGAAAGGCCGGGATATCGAGTTGCGCGCCGCGCTTGGACAGCGCGATGAGGATGAACACGAGCAGGCGCGGGACCAGCGCCGACAGGATCGTCGTGAATTGTGGAAAGCGTTCAAAAGCGCCGAAATCGTCACCGATCCGCAACCCGCTCCCGCGAAGCCGGACGCCGCCGTAGACGCCGCCATCAGCTTCGTGGCGCGCACGCCAGCGCCGTTGGTGCTGCTGCCAGTGGAAGACTTGCTTGGAATTGGTGAGCAGCCCAATCTGCCCTGCACCATCGACGAACATCCCAACTGGCGACAGCGCATGGACCATCCGGTCCAAACCATGCTGGATCCCGTCTCAGCCCAACGGCGTCTGGCCACCTTGCGTCGCGAGCGAGGGGCAAAATGAACGCAGACCGGGATCAGACACCTGCGATGCTTACGGCGATACCGCGCGCCACTGTGCGCCTTCAATTCCAGCCGAGTTTCACTTTCGATGACGCGCGCGCGCAGTTGCCTTATTTCGCGGACATGGGCATCAGTCACATTTATGCGTCGCCGATCCTCAAGCCGCGTCCGGGTTCGACGCATGGCTACGACGTCGTCGATCACAGCCGGATCAATCCCGCGCTCGGCGGTGAGGCGGCGTTGCGCCGTCTGGTGGCGGGTCTGCGCAAATTCAACATGGGCCTGATCGTCGACATCGTGCCCAATCACATGGCCGTCAGCGGCGACAACGCCTGGTGGCAGGATGTGCTCCGGTGGGGGCGCGCCAGCCGTTACGCGGCTTATTTCGACATCGACTGGGATGTGACCGATCCGGCGTTGACCGGTCGCGTGCTGACCCCGTTTCTGGGGCGGCGTTATGGAGAAGTGCTCGACGGAGGCGAAATCGAGCTGGCATTCGACGCCGGCAACGGGCGCTTTTTCTTTGCCTATTTCGATCAGTGCTATCCGCTGGCACCTGAATCCTACGCTGTGCTGCTGCGCGCCAGCGGGCACAAACTGGCGGCGCTGGCCAGCACGTTCCGGAAAGCGGTGACGCGTCGCCGTGGACGAAAGGCGCGATACGCCGGCTTCGCCAGCGCGTGCGCGGCGTTGTCCGGAGCAGCCGCCGAGCCGGCATTTGCCGCCGACATGGCGGGCTTGCTGGCACAGTTTGCCCCGGTCACCGCCGGCAGTGCGCAGCGCCTGCACCGATTGCTGGAGCATCAGCATTACCGCCTGGCGTGGTGGCGCACGGCGTCGGACGAGATCAACTGGAGACGTTTTTTCGACGTCACGGATCTCGTCGGTCTGCGCGTCGAAGACCCCGCGGTATTTAAAGCTGTGCACGCGACCACGTTCAGGTTGTATGCCGCAGGACTGATCGATGGACTGCGCGTGGATCATGTCGACGGTCTGGCGGACCCGCGTGCTTATTGTCGAAAATTACGAACTCGGCTCAAGCAATTGGAACCGCAGCGCCCGGCAGACGCCCCGCCCGGCCCCGCGTATCTGATCGTCGAGAAAATTCTGGCTGCGAATGAACTGTTGGCGCTGGACTGGCGTGTCGACGGGACCTCCGGCTACACGTTTATGGACAAGGTCGGCGCCCTGTTGCACGCCGCCGACGGCGAGGCGCCCTTGCGTCGGCTGTGGAGTGAGTTCTCCGGCAACAGTGGTGATTTCACACCGGCCACGCGCGATTGGACGCTGGGCGCGGTGCGGCGCGTGCTGGCCGAGATGCTGGTGCATTTCCCGGTCTATCGCACCTATGTCGACGCGCGCGGGCGCAGTGTGGAGGATGCGGCGATCATGGCGCAGGTCGTCGCCGACGCGCAGCAAAGCTGTCGTCCCGGCGAGCGTGAACTGGTGGCCCAGATCGATCGCTGGCTCGGTGGCGAATCGCCGAACCAGGCCAGCGGCGCGCGCGCGCGTCGGCTGCGCCTGCGCGCGGTTGGCCGTTTTCAGCAACTGACGTCGCCGGTCGCGGCCAAGTCGGTGGAGGATACGGCGTTCTACCGTTACGGCAGCTTGCTCTCCCGCAACGAAGTCGGCGCCAATCCGGCCCAGTTTTCCTTGACTCCGGAACAGTTTCATCACGATTGCGAAAACCTCCTGCGGCGCTATCCGGCGACCATGCTGGCCACCGCCACCCACGATCACAAACGCGGCGAAGATCTGCGCGCGCGGCTGGCGGTTCTCAGCGAAATACCGCAGCGCTGGCGTCGCACCGTCCTCGGCTGGCGCAATCTCAATGCGCCGGCCCTGCAACGATGCGATGGCGTCAGCGGACCTGATTCGACCGACCAGTACATGCTCTACCAGATGTTGGTCGGCGCGTGGCCGCTGGAACTCGATCCGGACAATGCCAGCGGCCTGGCGTCGCTGTGTGAGCGGCTGCAGCAGTGGCAGGAGAAGGCAGTTCGTGAAGCCAAGCGTCGCTCGGGCTGGGTTGAACCCAATCTCGCGTATGAGCAAGCCTGCCAGAGCTTCCTCGCACGGCTTCTCGATCCGGCGCATAGCGCGGATTTCTTGTCCAGCCTCGCCGCGTTCGTGCGCTCCATTGCCGTGGCAGGCGCGGTCAACGGCTTAACCCAAACGTTGTTGCGCATGACCACACCCGGCGTGCCCGATTTGTACCAGGGTTGCGAGTTGTGGGATTTCAGTCTGGTCGATCCGGACAATCGACGACCGGTCGACTTTTCGCTGCGCACACGGCTGCTGAACACTGCGGCAACTGACGAAGACCTGATTCGTCACTGGCGTGACGGCCGCATCAAGCAGCAGCTCATCCGCCGCACGCTCGAAGTCCGCCGTCAAGATGCGGAGCTTTTCAGATCGGGCGCCTATATTCCCGTAGAGTGCACGCCGGACTCCAGCTCTAAGCTGTTGGTCTATGCTCGACAACAACACGACCGCGCCATCTTGGTGGCCGTGCCGCGTTGCTCGGCGGCAGCCTTGCTTGATGCACCAGAGCCGCGCTTTAAAACCGAAACGTGGCGCGATGTCGCCATCACGCTTCCCGCAACCCTGCGCAACCATCGCTGGTATGACGCACTCGGCGATGATGGTTATGAAACAAACGAAAACAGAATCGAATTGGCTTCTATTTTCAAAAACTGGCCAGTGTCTCTGCTGGTCAACTGGGATATCCGGTCGAACTGAGCAGCGAACTCGGCTGGTCGCTGAAATGAACGATCCATCCGGTTTCCAGTGTCGGGGCAAGCCCGATGCCCACCCACGATGCAAAAAACCGTCACGCGTCCGTGCTTACAGGCGGCCCCGCCGCACTTACGTGTCTTGCGCTTGAGTTGACAGAGGCCTTTGCTGGCGTGGCGAAAAACCTCGTCGGCTTCGGCAAAGCTCGACAGGGCCCGCGTCAACTTCTCGCGCTGGCCGACCGTGGGCTTCGGCAACCCCGCAAGCCAGCCTCCAAAATGATCTGTCTTCATCGAATTACTCCTCGTGCGCTCAGGTCGTTACAGGGTGACGCGAATGGTTGGTGACAGAGCCTTTTAAGTTTGGCGTTGAACCCGCAAATGGATAGGGGCGTGCCGGTTCAATAACTCAACAATGCTCTGTCCTGTTGATGCGGCCACCCTGAGCCTGTTTACCTCTTGTACGCTCGAATATGGAATCATCGGATACGCCTGCTTGAAGGCCGCATCAATCGTTTGTGGCGCGTCGCGCGCGGGTTAGAGGTCGGTCGCTGCAAAGCAATTTAGGCGAAATTGCGCCGGGCATGCCATCGACTGAAGATGGCGGTAGGATAGGTTTGTGCGCGGAGCGAAGACTGAACTTTGAAGTCGAGGTCCAGTCACAGCTTGGCATTTTAAAAATTCATAGCCGTACGGCGGGTCAGTGTTGCGTGGTGCGGCGATACAACAAGGAATGCCTCATGAGTCATGCAGCCCAACAAATACAGGAACCCGGTCTGGGCGCTTGGCCCCACCTCATCACCTGCGATTCGCTGTCGACCGTCGATCGACGCAGGGTGCGGACAGCATGAGCGCGCTGCGCAAGTTGCCGAGCTGGAAAGCGTTAGAGACCCATCATCGAACGCTGGCCCGGCGTCATCTCAGCGATCTGTTTGCCGACGACCCGGAACGCACGGCGCGCTATACGCTGGAAGCCGCTGGCTGGCGGCTGGACTACTCCAAGCACCGTGTCACCGGGGATACGCTCGAGCGCCTGTTCGCACTGGCGCGTGAACGCGGACTGGAAGCACGGCGCGACGCCATGTTCGCGGGCGAGAAAGTCAACGTCACCGAACAGCGCTCGGCGCTGCACACCGCGTTGCGGGCGCCGGCCGGCAGCGTGATTCTCAGCGACAGCGTCAACGTCGTGCCCGAGGTGCAGGCGATGTTGTCGCGCATGGGCACATTTGCCGACAGCCTCCGCGCGGGTCGCTGGAAAGGCTACAGCGGCCGGCCCATCCGCAACATCGTCAACATCGGCATCGGTGGCTCCGATCTGGGGCCGGTGATGGCGTACGAGGCGCTGCGGCACTACTGCGATCCGCGCTTGCGGCTGCGGTTCGTCTCCAACGTCGACCGCACCGATTTGGTCGAAGCCACGCGCGGACTGCAACCGGCCGAGACGCTGTTCATCGTTTCATCGAAAACCTTCACCACCCTGGAGACCATGACCAACGCGCACAGCGCACGGCAGTGGTTGCTGGATGCCGCCGGTGATGAGCAGGCGGTCGCCCGGCACTTCGCGGCGGTCTCCACCAACGGCGAAGCTACCGCTGCGTTCGGTATTCCGCCTGAGCAGATGTTCGGTTTCTGGGATTGGGTCGGCGGCCGCTACTCGATGGACTCAGCCATCGGCCTGTCGACCATGATCGCCATCGGTCCACAAGCGTTTTCGGAAATGCTGGCGGGCTTTCACGCCATGGACGAGCACTTCGCCAGCGCGCCGCTGGAGCGGAACCTGCCGGTAATCATGGGTCTGCTGAACGTCTGGTGCAGCAATTTTTTCGGCAGTGAAACCGTCGCCGTGCTGCCGTACGAACAGTACCTGAAACGCTTTCCGGCCTATCTGCAGCAGTTGACGATGGAGTCCAACGGCAAGCACGTCACGACCGGCGGCAAGCGCGTCGATTACGCCACCGGCCCGATCTTCTGGGGCGAACCGGGCACCAACGGCCAGCATTCGTTCTACCAGTTGATCCACCAGGGCACGCGGCTGATCCCCTGCGACTTCATCGCTTTTGCCGAGCCGCTGAATTTTGATACCAGCCTCGATAGCGGGTCGGGCGCCAACCACCACGACCTGCTGCTGGCCAACGTCATCGCCCAGGCCGAAGCGCTGGCGTTTGGCAAGACGCTGAAAGCGCTCAAAGCCGAGGGGGTGTCGGCAGGGTTGGCGCCGCACAAGGTTTGCGAAGGCAACCGGCCGTCCAGCCTGCTGTTCGCCAGACGCTTGACGCCGGCGGCATTGGGGTCGCTGGTGGCGCTGTACGAACACAGCGTGTTCACCCAGGCGGCGATCTGGGACATCGATCCTTTCGATCAGTGGGGGGTCGAGCTGGGCAAACATCTGGCCACACGCGTGGCGGGTGAGATTCTCTCGAAAAAGAAACTGGAACACGATGCCTCGACCAACGCCGCCATCGTCTGGGCGCGCCAGGCCCGTCGCGCGGCTCAGGCCCGATCGCGGGCTCAATCACGCGCGCAACCGCCGGTCGGGCAACGCACGTTGGTGCTCGATATCGGTGGCAGTCACGTCAAGGTCAGGGTCAGCGGCAGCGACGAGGAGTGCAGCATCGACTCCGGTCCGGAGATGACGCCGCAACAGATGATGAAGCAGCTCCGCGTCAAGCTGCGCGGCTGGCATTACGACCGCGTCAGCATCGGCATCCCGGTACCGGTGGTGCACGGCCGCGTAGCGACCGACCCGCACAACCTCGGTATCGGTTGGGCCGGTTTCGATTTTCACAAAGCCTTCGGCTGCCCGGTGCGCATGCTCAACGACGCGGCGATGCAGGCACTGGGCAGCTACGAGGGCGGTCGCATGTTGTTTCTGGGCTTGGGCACCGGCCTGGGCTCAGCGATGATCGTCGACGGTGTGATCGAGGCCATGGAGGTCGCCCATATGCCGTACCACAAGCACACTTACGAGTATTACGTCGGTGCCGCCTACCGCGATCGCCACAAAAGCAAATGGAGGGACAACGTGTTTGAAATCATTTCGGTGCTGCGCGCGGCGCTGGCGCCCGACTACGTGATGCTGGGCGGCGGCAATGCCCAGAACCTCGACCAACTGCCCGACGGTGTACGTCGCGGCACCAACGCCAATGCCTTCACCGGCGGCTTTCGCCTGTGGGAGCAGATGACATGAACAAGCGCAAGAAAAATACGCTGACACTCGGTTTCGTCGGCCTCGGCCGCATGGGCTCGAACATGGTGCGGCGACTGCAGGACAGCAAGGTCGACTGCGTCGTCTACGACAGTAACGCCCAGGCGCGCGAGGAGGCCGCCAAACACGGCGCCATCGCCGCCAAATCACTCAAGGACATGGTCGCTCAACTGCCCGCCCCGCGCGCGGTGTGGATGATGCTGCCGACCGCCATCGTCGATCAAGTGTTGGGTGATCTGGTGCCGCTGCTGGAGGCTGGCGACATGATCATCGACGGCGGCAACTCGCATTACGTCGGCGATATCCGTCGCGCCAAAGAGCTTGCCGACAGAAAACTGATGTATGTCGATGTTGGCGTCAGCGGCGGGGTGTGGGGTCATGATCGTGGCTACTGCCAGATGATCGGCGGGCCTGAAAAAGCCTACAAACATCTGGAGCCGGCGTTCGCGGCGCTTGCACCGGGCGTCGATCTGGCGCCTCGCACCCCGGGACGCAAGGGCAAGCCCACGCCGGCCGAGAATGGCTATCTGCACTGCGGTGCCAACGGCGCCGGCCATTTCGTCAAGATGGTGCACAACGGCATCGAGTACGGAATGATGGCGGCCTACGCCGAAGGTCTCAACGTGTTGCGTCACGCCAATGTCGGCAATCGAGAACGGGCCGTCAACGCCGAGACTACCCCGTTGGAGCATCCGGAACATTACCAGTACGACATCGCGCTGGATCAGGTCACCGAGGTCTGGCGGCGCGGCAGCGTGATTGGCTCCTGGCTACTGGATTTGACCGCCAGCGAGCTCAGCGGCGACGCGGATCTGGACGCTTATTCCGGCCGTGTCTCCGATTCCGGCGAAGGCCGCTGGACCACGCTGGCGGCTGTCGAAGAAGGTGTGCCGGTGCCGACCTTGAGCGCGGCGCTGTTCGGCCGTTTCGCCTCGCGCGGCAATGACGACTACGCCAACAAAGTCCTGTCCGCCATGCGCCACGCCTTTGGTGGTCACGTTGAGATCAAGAAAAAAATAAAGGGGCATACATGAACAACGATACCGCCCTGGTCATTCTCGGCGCCACTGGCGATCTCACCGCACGCTTACTGATGCCGGCCATCTACCGGCTGCACCGACTGAACCTGACGCCGGGGTTGCGCATCATCGGTTACGCCCGTCCGAACTGGACCCGCAAGCAATTCCAGGCTTATGTGCACAAGGCGTTGAAAGCCCACGCTGATGATTTCAACGAAGCGCGGTGGGAAAAGTTCGAACGCCAGCTCGACTATGTGAGCGGCGAGCTGGCAGTCGAAGACGTCAAGCAACTCAGTAACAAGCTGCCGCCATCGGTGCTGTTCTACCTGGCGCTGCCGCCGCCCCTGTTCGGTGCCGCAGCGCAGGCGCTCGGCGAGGCCGGAATGGCTGTGGCACCGGCCCAGGGCTGGCGGCGACTGATGGTGGAAAAGCCATTCGGCACCGATCTGGCCAGCGCCGAGAAACTGCGCCGGCAGATGCACCGCCACTGGGAAGAACAACAGGTTCTGCGCATCGATCATTTTCTGGGCAAGGAAACCACCCAGAACTTGTTGGTGTTCCGCTTCGCCAACCGCTTCCTGGAGCCGGTGTGGAATTCCCAGCACATCGAGCAGGTGCAGATCACCTATGCCGAAACGCTCGGCGTCGAACACCGCGCGGCTTATTACGATCACGCCGGCGCGCTGCGCGACATGCTGCAGAACCATCTGATGCAGTTGTTCAGTCTGACCGCGATCGAGCCGCCGTCGTACTGGGACGCGGAAGTGCTGCGCGATCACAAGGTCGAGGTGCTGCGTTCGGTCAAGCGCATCACCGGCCGCAACATCGCCCGTCATGCCGTGCGCGGGCAGTACTCTGCAGGTAAGGCAGGCCGCAAAAAATTAGCCGGTTATCACGATGAACCGGACATCCCCGACCACTCCAACACCGAAACCTTCGCCGCGCTGCGGCTGGAGATCGACAACTGGCGCTGGCAGGGCGTGCCGTTTTACCTGCGCAGCGGCAAGCGTCTGGCCAGCAACTGCTCGGAGATCGCCGTGCAGTTCCGCAAGACGCCGGGTGCTGTACCCGGCATGGGGCACGCCAACAACAACTGGATGGTGTTCCGCATCAAGCCGAACCAGGCGATGACCCTGCTGGCCAATGCCAAGCGACCGGGGCTGAAGCTGGAAGGCCGTCAGGTGAAGCTGTGCGCGCCCTATGTGCGCGACGGCGAGACCGAGTTCTCCGCCTACGAGCAGTTGCTGATGGATGCACTGGGGGGCGACCGCACCCACTTCCTGCGTTTCGACGAAGTGGAGTGGGCCTGGCGTCTGCTGGATCCGGTGCTGAAAAACTGGCGCAAGGGCACGCCGGACGGCTACGCCGCCGGTTCGGAAGGCCCGGCATCGCAGAACCGTCTGCTGAACGCCGATCATCACTGGCGGCCGATTCACCTGGTAGCCGGTGAAGACGAATAGGGCGCAGTAGCTGATCCAGTCATGACCTCGAAGAAGCCGCCGCAACTGCACTGCTTCGCTACAACACAGGCGCTGTACGCCGCGGCCGCCGAGGCATTCGCAACGCAAGCCCGTGAGGCGATCGCGACGCACGGCTGCTTTCACGTCGCGCTGGCCGGCGGGAACACGCCGCGACCGTTGTACGAACTGCTCGCCACCGCGCCGTATCACGACGCACTGGACTGGTCGCAGGTGCACATCTGGTTTGGTGACGAACGCTGCGTGCCGCCGGATTCAAAGCGCAGCAATTACCGCATGGTCGATGAAGCCCTGCTGCAGCAGGTGCCGTTGTCGGCCGCCCACATTCATCGCATGCACGGCGAAGACGAGCCCGAAGCTGCGGCACGGGCTTACGAACGCGCGCTGCTCGGCAGCTTCGGTGCAGGCCTGCCGCGGTTGGACCTGATTCTGCTGGGCATCGGTGATGACGGTCACACCGCCTCGTTGTTCCCAGGCGTCGCGGCCCTGCGCGAACGCCAGCGGCGAGTCTGCGCCCAGTACGTTGAAGTCCAGCAGGAGTGGCGTCTGACCTTGACACTGCCGGTGCTCAACGCCGCCGCCGCGCTGTGGGTGCTGGCGCATGGCGCGGACAAGGCAGAAGTGCTCGAACGTGTCCTGACCGGCCCGCAGCAACCCGACGTGCTGCCGATCCAGAATCTCGCACCGACTTCGGGTCGCCTCGAATGGTGGCTGGATGCCGCTGCCGCCGTCCGACTGCAATCACTCAGGCGCTGATCGATACGCGAACGACGTTACCAGCGCACCCGCACGCCGAGCCAGACCCCGCGCGGGGTGGCCGGTGAGACGGCGTTTTCGTTGGTGTCGTCCTCTGGGGCCTCGCGAAAACTGCCGTTGGGATTGAACGGGTTGCCGGTCAGGAAATAATTAAAATCGCCTCGTGTGCCGCCGGTCTCGGCCTGCACATTGCCGCAGCCGAAGGAGCCGCCAGAGGCCTGGCTTTCGTTGATATTGATGCCGCTGAAGTTGTTGTTGAGATAGTCGGTCGGATCCAGTGCGTGCTGCTGTTGGACCCTCTTCCCGGTGGCGCGCGCAGTTCGACGGCAGCTGATTCAGTGGCGCGCTCAGGCTGGGCAGTGGCGCGGTCTCGATCACTTCGACCCCCTGCAACTTGCTGGTATCGATCTGCGTCGTCGCCGCAGATGGAACCGGGCCACCGCCTGTGTGACCACCAGAAGTCTCAGCCGCAGACCGCCGATAGGCCTCCTGTACTTTCGTGTCGGCACGGTGTGGTTCGTGGTGATCGAATGCTGCATTCGGATTTGTAACTATAGGATCGGACGCGCCACAATGCGTGCAGCCGAGGCAAACATCCTGAGTGTGGAGTCTGTGCAATGCAAGATCGAGATCAGCACTTGGGCCGATTCGGCCGGAGCTTCAGGTTCGACACTTTCCCTCACAGCAGCTTGGCTGGCGGCAGGCTTGTCACCGCCGGTGCTGCGTGAACGCGCCGGGCGGGCCGGGAAGTTCGCCGACCTGGGCCAGCAGCGCCAAGGATCTGGTCGGTACGGCGCTGGGTGCCGGCCGCGTTTGGTTTACCCTCGGCTACGGCATACTCAACGAGGTCTACTGGCCATCGTGCAGCAGCCCGCAGATCCGCGATCTTGGCTTCATCGTCGCCGGCGACGACTTCTGGTCCGAGGTCAAACGCAAGCACCGTTACGAACTGAGTACGCCGGAGCCGGATGTGCCGCTGCCGAAGATCGTACACAGCCATTCGCGTTACCGGTTGGAACTGGAAGTGCTGGCCGATCCGTCCTGCGATGTGGTGCAAATCCGCTATCGACTGGAAGCGGTGGGCTCGGAAGCTAAAGACCTGAAGCTATACGTATTGCTGGCGCCACATCTGCAAGGCTCAGGGCACAACAACACCGCACGGGTGATGCTGCCGAATGGATTGGCGGCGGTCAAGGGCGGCAGCGCGCTGATGCTGGCCGCCGACCACGGCTTCAGTCGCGGCAGCGCCGGTTATATCGGTGCCTCAGATGGCTGGCAGGATTTTCACCGACACGGCGCAATGACGTGGGAGTACAGCGAGGCGGCCAACGGCAACGTCGCCCTGTTTGGCGAACTGGCCGCGCTGGAAGGCGTGCTGGCGCTGGGCTTCGCCGGCACCGTCGAGGGCGCCCAGACGCTGGTGCGGTCGTCGCTGGCCAAGGGTTTCGCGGCCGCGCGCATGGCGTTCATCTCCGGCTGGCAACAGTGGGCGCAATCCCTGCGCTGTACCGGTCTGACGCCGGATGTCGAGCACGCCGTGCGGCGCTCGGCGAGAGTGCTCAAGGTCCATGGCGACCGCTCGTTCCCCGGCGCGCTGGTCGCCAGCCTGAGTGTGCCCTGGGGCGATACCCGTGACGATCCCGGCGGCTACCACCTGGTCTGGCCGCGCGATGCGGTGGAAGCCGGCATGGCGATGCTCGCGCTCGACCACCGCGACGAGGCGTGCACGCTGCTCGCCTATCTGATCGCCACCCAGCAGCCCGACGGCCACTGGCCGCAGAATTTCTTCACCGACGGCCGCCCCTATTGGACCGGCACCCAGCTCGACGAGACGGCGCTGCCGGTGCTGCTGGCGGCCAAGCTCGACCTGCTCGGCGCGCTCGGCGATCTGCGCCAACCGGCGGCCACCATGATGCGTCGTGCGCTGGGGTTCATCGCCCGTTATGGCCCGTTCAGCCCACAGGACCGCTGGGAGGAAAATGCCGGCATCAACCCGTTCACGCTGGCGGCGTGCATCGGCGCGCTGGTTGCCGGCGCCACCCACGGCGGGCTCGATCCGGCCGCCGCCGCCTACGCGCTATCGCTGGCTGACGACTGGAACGCGCGGATCGAGTCTTGGGTCTATGCACAGGACACCGAGCTGGATCGCCAGCACGGCACCCGCGGTCACTACGTGCGCATCGCACCGCCCGGACACACGGCGCAGAACGGCGAGGTAAGGGTGCGCAACCGCGGCGACCTGTGCGTGCCGGCGCAGAACCTGCTGGGGCTGGAGTACCTGTACCTGGTCCGTCTGGGCCTGCGGGCCGCCGACGATCCGCGCATCCGCGACACCACCAGGCTGATCGACACCCTGCTGCGCGTCAACACGCCAGAAGGCGCCTACTACCATCGCTACAACGAAGACGGCTATGGCGAACACGCCGACGGCCGCGCCTTCGACGGCACCGGCATCGGTCGTCTCTGGCCGCTGCTCAGCGGTGAACGCGGCCAGCAGGCGCTGCTCGCCGGCGAGGATGCCCGGCCTTATCTGGACGCGATGCTGGCGGCGGCCAGCCCCGGCGGCATGTTGCCCGAACAGGTTTGGGACAGCGCACCGATCAACAGACGTCACCTGGCGCCGGGCCGGCCCAGCGGCAGCGCCATGCCGCTGGTGTGGGCGCATGCCGAGCTGATCAAGCTGGCCGTCGCTATTCACAGTGGCCAGCCGATCGAATGTCTGCCCGCGGCCCTCGAACGCTATCGCCAGCCACGGCTGGCGGCAGTGAATCACTGGCGCGAGCAAACTCCGTGTCAGGCGGTCGGCCGTGATGGCGTTTTGTTGGTCGAGGCGTCTGCGCCGTTCGTGCTGCACCTGGGGGTGGACGGCTGGCAGTGGATCGGCGACCACCAGAGCCGGCCTACCGGCTTCGGCCTGCAGGGCGTGCGCCTCGACGTCGCCGGACTCGGTGCGCAGAACACGCTGGAGTTCACCCGCCGTTTTACCGACGCGTCCCACGGGGAGTCCGGCTGGGAGGGCCGTGACTGGCAGGTTTCGCTGTCGGACCCGGTTACGTGACGCCCGAATCGACTCCAGGGTACCTCTAAAAATTCGTTATGCCCGCGAAGGCGGGCATCCAGTGTTTCGATTTGGCGATGTCATCGTCGATTATTGGTCGTCGTTCCGACGCAAGTCGGAACCCGTATATGGACTCCTCCCAAGTTGCAAGAGGGGACGATGTCGCATGATGGATGGCTTTGCACCCAGATATCCGCGAATTACAGTGACGTGATACTAAACATACAAATCTTGCTGGCTGCTGAAGCGATGGCGCGGACAAACGTAGCTATGATCATCAAACATCATGCCGTATTCGCAGTGCAGTAGGGCGGAATAGCGCAGCGTATTCCGCCTTTCGAGACTTCCCCACGCGCGCAACGGCGGATTACGCCTTCGGCTAATCCGCCCTACGTGGCCTTTTCCGCCCAGTTGGGTGCATTCTGCTGCCGTCGGCAGGATGAAAAAAGCCCAAACCTGGACGCAGCAGACAGACCCGATTCTTAACAGCGACAGACTGCTAGAGCCATATGGACCACACCTACAAGCTGATGATCTCCTGCCCGGACCGTATCGGGATTGTCTCCGCGGTAAGTGGCCTGATTGCCGGGGAGCACGGTTGGATCGTCGAAGCCAATCATTATGCGGATGAGAGCACGGGTCGGTTTTTCATGCGCAACGTGATTCGTGCGGAATCGTTGGCGCATGGCGGCGCCACATTTGCCGATTCCTTCCGGCCGATCGCGGAACAGTTCCAGATGGACTGGAAGTGGGCCGATTCGGCAGTCAAGCAACGTGTCGTGATATTGGTATCCAAGTTCGTCCACTGTCTATACGACCTGCTGCACCGCTGGCACAACGGTGAATACGATATTGAAATCCCGTGTGTGATCTCGAATCATCAGGACCTGCGTCGGCTCGTCGAGTTTTACGGCATAGAATTCATCCATGTGCCGGTGACGGCGCAAACCAAGCCTGAAGCCTTCGCGCGGATCAGCGAGATCGTCGACCAGTATCGCGCAGACAGCATTGTGCTGGCGCGTTACATGCAGATTGTTCCGCCGCAGATGTGTGTCCGTTATTCGGGTCGCATCATCAACATTCATCACAGTTTCCTGCCGTCGTTCATCGGCGCCAAGCCTTATCACCAAGCATTTGAACGTGGTGTCAAGCTGATTGGTGCGACCTGTCATTACGTGACTTCGGATCTCGACCAAGGGCCCATTATCGAGCAGGACGTGGTTCGTATCGATCACCACGACACGGTGGAGGCTCTGGTCGGTTACGGCCGGGATGTTGAAAAAGCGGTGCTGGCGCGCGGTCTCAAGTATCACCTCGAAGACCGAGTTTTGCTCGACGGCATCAAAACCGTGGTGTTCCGCTGATGCCGTATCGCCTGCTGCGCTTTGGGAATTACAGGAAAATTACAGTGACGTGATACCAAACACACAAATCCTGCTGGATGCTGAAACGATGACGCGAACGGACAGGAGCATGGCCATCAAGCATTATGTCGTGCTCACAGTATCATGTCACCGTAATACCCGTAATACCCGTAATACCCGTAATACCCGTAATACCCGTAATACCGGGAAAATCCCTGCTTCGTGGTGATGGTGATGGTCAACAACAACTTGAATCAGGTGACCTGGGAGCAGTGTGTGATGTCGGGCGATCTGAAATTTTCTGATGCACAGGATGTGGTAGTGTTCTTATGTGAGCGTATGCTGACGGCTGCTCCGATGAAGGCGGGTCAGCCGTCAAAGCGTCAAACACCTGTTGAGTTGATCTGCGTCCGCGTTGAAAGCGCTGTGGTTGATTTGTGTAATTACAGGAGAATAACATGAGACGTCGAATTTATTTTTTAACCCCCGATTTGAGGGTGACTCGCACCATCATCGATGAACTGCGGGCGGCCAAGTTTGTTGATGAACAGCACATCGGCGTGATTGCGCGAGACGACATCACGCTCGAAGATGTGCCAGAAAGCACGCTGCTGCAGAGCAGCGATGTCAAAGAGGGGGCAGGATACGGCGTAGCCTACGGCGGTGTCGTGGGCCTGGTGGCAGGACTGGTCGCGGTGGCTATCCCGCCGTTGGGTTTGGTGCTGGGCGGTGGCATCCTTGCGGGCGTGCTGGGTGGTGCGAGTTTTGGCGCCATTGTTGGCGGTTTGATCGGATCGTATGCGCCCAATCGCGAGCTGAAGGAATTCCAGGGCGCCATCAAGCGTGGCGAGATCCTGGTACTGGTCGATGCCCTCAATGAACACGTCGATGAGATCAAGGAACTGGTCCGTTCCAAGCATTCCGAAGTGAAATTTGGCGGCGTGGAGCCGCACGATCCGGCGTTCCCCTGAGTTGATCGGCTCACCCTCTCTGCTCGAGCCGGGCGTCCGCCCGGCTCGATGACTTCGCTTTGCGCCTTTTGAGCGCTTTTCCCCTCTTGTTCAGGTTCCACGCCATGACAAGATTACGTGGAATTACAGTGACGTGATACCCAACACATAAATCCTGCTGAATGCTGGAACGATGACGCGAGAGGACAGGGGCATGGCCATCGAGCGTCAAATCGCGCTCGCAGTATCATGTCACCGTATCGTAATACCTCGTAATCCCTGTAATCCCTATTAGAACGAAGCGCAGACTGCGGGTCATGTGCGAGCGGCGGCGTTAGTGCTGATTCAGCGACGCCAGCGCTCGTGCTCAAACCCCGGCGAATGTGGACTTCAAAACATGAAGAAAGTGCTATTCGCAGTAATACTCGTAGTGACCGCCGCTCCGGCGGTCGCTCAAGTGGGAGTATCCATCAACGTGGGCCAGCCTGGCTTCTATGGGCAACTCAACATCGGCGGTTATCCGCCACCACAGGTGATCTATCAGCACCCGGTCGTTGTCGAGCGAAGACCGGAATACGGAGAAGCGCCGATCTATTTGCGTGTCCCTCCGGGTTATGAGCGGCACTGGGGACGGCACTGTGCCCAATACAGAGCCTGCGGTCGGCGCGTCTATTTCGTGAGAGATGACTGGTATCACCACGATTATGTACCTCGATATCGGCATGAGCACGAGGGCAGGGGCAATGATAGAGGTAAAAGCCACGATCACGATCACGATCACGATCACGGACACGGTCACGGACATGAGGACCACGATCATGGGCATCATCACGACTGAGCCTTGCTGCCGTTGCCGGTTACGGGGTTACGGGGTTACGGGGTTATGGGGTTACGGGGTTACGCGGGGTCGTGGTGAGGTGATACTTTACTCACATATTCGATGAGATTAGCCACGATTGGATTCGTTCCATCGGATGTATGGGTCAACGTGCCGCGTCAATAACTTTCCATGGCCAGCCGGTAGACGGACAGGTACTGTGCGGCGGACGCACGCCAGGAGAAATCGACCGCCATGCCGGTACACTGCAGCTTGAGCCAAGTCGCCGCGGTAGCGCGCAATTCCAGGGCGCGCCGGACTCCATAGAGCAGGCCGCCGACGTCGGCGTCGAGAAAGTGGATGCCGGTGGCTGTGCCGGCCGTCAGTGTGGTGGTGTCGGCGTCAATTACCGTATCGGCCAGGCCGCCGGTGCGCCGCACGATCGGCACAGTGCCGTAGCGTTGACTGTAGATCTGGCTGAGACCGCAGGGTTCATAGCGCGAGGGCATCAGGAAACAGTCGGCGCCGGCTTCGATCCGATGCGCTAATCCTTCGTCGTGGCCGTGATGGAATGAAATGCGCCCGTGCCAGCGGTCCGCCAGCGCCGTGAGTTCGTCGGCCAGCGAACGGTCGCCAGCGCCGAGCAGCGCGATCTGCACCGGCAGCTGCATCAACTCTGGCATCGCCGCCACCAGTAGGTCCATGCCCTTCTGGTAGGCCAGCCGGGTGACGCTGCCGATCAGCAGTGGCGCATCGTCGGTGGCCAGACCCAGCTCCTGCTGCAGCGCCCGGCGGTTGGCGCGCTTGCCGGCGGCGACTGCACGTGCATCGTAGCGCTGCGGCAGATGGGGGTCGGTGGCCGGGTTCCAGACCGTTTCGTCGATGCCGTTGACGATGCCCGACAGCGCTTCAGCGCGCGCGTGCAGCAGGCCGTCGAGGCCGTGGCCAAAGGTCGGCGTGAGGATCTCCCGCGCGTAGGTCGGGCTGACGGTGGTGATGCGTTGAGCATGGATAATGCCGGCCTGCATGAACGACAACTGGCCGTAGAACTCGACGCCGCCGGGGTGCCACCAGGCCGTCGGCAGCCCCAGCCGATCCGCCTCACTGGCCGGAAACACGCCCTGGTAGGCGAGATTGTGGATGGTGTAGACGCGCGCCGTTGTTGGCGCCAGCGTCTGCAGCCAGGGCAGGGTCAAGGCGGTCTGCCAATCGTTGGCATGCACCAGTTGCGGTCGAAACTCCGAGTCGGGAAGCTCGCTGCAAGCTTGCGCCAGCGCCTGGCAGAAGCCGCCGAAGCGCAGGGCATTGTCGGCGAAAGGCAAACCCTGTTCGTCCTGGTACGGATCGCCGCCGCGCTCGAACCGAGGCGGACAGGCCAGTAGCCACAGCGGTGGCAGCCCGCTGATGTGGCCTTCGTACAGTTCGAAGTGCCCGCCGACCACCGGCAGCATGCCGATCCGGCGCAGCGCATCACAGCGTTCAAACACGCCCCGATAAGCGGGCAGCGCGATGCGCAGCTCGTGGCCTTGTGCGGCCAACGCCGTTGCCAGACCCGCGACCGCGTCCGCCAGGCCGCCGGTTTTGACCAGCGGGAACACTTCGCTGGTGGCGAGCAGGATACGCACCGGTGGGCTCACGTTTAGGCCCAGAGCATGCGGCCCATCTCGAACGGATGCGCCAGCAGCGAGTGGAACGGATAGGCGCGCAGCCGCAGTTGTTGCAGGCCGGGCAGCGGCTGCGCCTCGAGGCGGTAGCGGCCACGGCCGTCGGCATCGCCCTGTGGTGTCAACTTGAACGTACGCAGCGGTTCGAAGCCGTCGGCGTCGGCGTCGGCGCGGCCGCAGACGCATTCCACCACGATGTCGCCGGCCGTCAGGCCGTTGAGCGCAACCTCGACTTCGATGATCAGCGCCTGGCCGTGCTCCAGCCGCTGTGGCACCGTGTCGGGCGGGGTCATCCGCACGCCCGCCCAGCGCTCGGCCACGCGCCGTTTCCAGGCGGCCAGTTCCATAGCGCCCGCCGCACCGTCCGCCGCCAGCCGTGTACTGCGCGCGACCGCCGGGCCGTAAGCCTGTTGCAGGTAATCGTGGAACATGCGCTGTGCGGTGAAGCGCGGGATCAGCGTGCGCATCGCCGCGCGCGAGCGCCGCACCCAAGCCTCCGCGTAGGGCTGGCAGTCGTCACCATAGTAGCCCGGTATCAGTTGGTGCTCGATGATGTCGAACAGTTGATGCGCTTCCGCGTCGGCGCGCGTCTCACTGTCCAACTGCGTCGACACCGGGGTGATGGCGAAGCCGTTGTCGCCGTCCCAGCCCTCGGGCCACCAGCCGTCGAGGATCGAGACGTTGAGCGCGCCGTTGATCGCCGCCTTCATGCCGGAGGTGCCGCTGGCTTCCAGCGGATATTCCGGCGTGTTGAGCCAGACGTCGCAGCCTTGCACCAGGTTACGCGCCAGCTGCAGATCGTAGCCTTCCACCACCAGCAACCGGCCGATCAGGTCCGGCTCCATCGACGCGGCGTAGAGTTCGCGAATCATCTGCTGGCCGGGTTCGTCGCGCGGGTGAGCCTTGCCGGCGAACACCAGAATCACCGGACGTTCAGGATCGCCGAGCAGGCGTGCCAGCCGCGCGCGGTCGCGCAACAACAACGTGGCGCGCTTGTAAGTGGCGAAGCGGCGCGCGAAGCCCAGCACCAACGTGTTGCAGCCGTCCAGCTGGCGTACCACGCGGCCGTAGGTGGCCGCCGGCGTGTGGTTGCGGCGATGCTGGCGCTCCAGCCGCCGTCGCAGTTCGGCCATCAGCTCGCGATTGAGTTGCTGGCGCACGGCGACGAAGCGGTAATAGGGGATGTCGTCGATGCGCCGCCAGTAATCGACGTCCTGTTCGTGCCGGCGCCAGTCGCGGAAACTGTCGTGGAACACCTGCGCCCAGGCGCGGGCGATGAAGGTTTGCAGATGCACGCCGTTGGTGATCGAAGTGATCGGGTTTTCGTGTGCCGCGATCTGCGGCCACAGCTGCTGTGCCATCTCGGCGGCGACACCACCGTGAATGCGCGACACGCCGTTGGCGAAGCGTGAGCCACGCAGCGCCAGTAGCGTCATGTTGAAGCTGTCCGGTTTGTGGTGTTCAGCGCCCAGCGCCAGCACCTGTTCCGGCGGCACGCCCAGCTCGTTCAGGTAGTCGCCCAGGAAACGATGCATGAGGTCGTGGCCGAAGCGATCGTGTCCGGCCGGCACTGGCGTGTGGGTAGTGAACACCGAAGCGGCCGCGGTTAGTTCCAGCGCGGTGTCGAAGTCGCGGCCCTGCGCCACCTGCTCACGGATGCGCTCCAGCACCATGAAGGCGGCATGACCCTCGTTGGCATGCCAGACGGTCGGCGCCAGTCCCATCGCGCGCAGCGCGCGCACGCCGCCGATGCCGAGCACGATCTCCTGCTGGATGCGCATCTCGCTGCCGCCGCCGTAAAGCTTGTAGGTGAGGCTGCGCAGTTGTAGTTCGTTGTCGGGCAGATCGGCGTCGAGTAGCAGCAGGCGGATGGTGCCGACCTCGGCAATCCAGGCCTGCAACTGCAACAGCCGGCCGGCGATCGGCACGCTCACCCGCAGCGGCTGGCCGTGGACGTCCAGAGCCGGCGACAGCGGCAGGTCTTCGGTCTTCACGCCGCCGGAATAAATCGGCAGGCTTTCGTGCAGACCGTATTCGAAGCAGAAGTAGGCGACCAGATCGTGTGCCGGGTCCAGCATCGCGACGGTTTTGCCGTGGCCGCGGTGGGCCAGATAAGCGTCGAAGACCGCCAGCGCCGAGTGGTACTCCTCGAGGAAGTCGGGATCTTCGGCGGCGGCATCCAGCGTCGTCTGTGGCACGCGTCGCAGGAATACCTGCGGATTGTTGACGCAGCCTTGCCACAGCTCGGCATCGAGCCGGTGAAACAGCGCCCGCACGCGCCGGTCCCAACTGTAGTAAAGGTTGCCGGCCAGCTCTTGCAGGCGTTGCAGGCGCTCGGGCAGGCGCGGGCACCACAGTTCCAGCGTGTAGGTGGTCGGAGATTCGGGCATGACGTACAGGTTGCAGGGAGTGGAGTGTCGCTCAGTTTAACGGTTGTGTGTTCGTTTCAGGCGCCAGGATCAGACCCCCGAGCGGCGGCAGGCTCAGCGCCAGCGAGTGCGGCCGTCCCATCCACGGCAGCGGCTGGCTGTCGATGTGACCGCCGTTGCCGAGATTGCTGCCGCCGTAGACGCTGGCGTCGCCGTTGAGCAGTTCGCGATAGCGGCCCGCCACCGGCACGCCGATCCGATAACCGCTGCGCGGGACCGGAGTGAAGTTGAGCACCACCACAACCCAGTGCTCACCATCGCGGCGCAGATAGCTGAGCACCGACTGGTGATGGTCGTTGCAGTCGATCCACTCAAAGCCGTCGGCCGTAAAATCGCGAGCGTGCAACGGACCCAGCCCGCGGTACAGGCGGTTGAGATCGGTCACCAGTTTTTGCACGCCGAGGTGGCGGGGTTGTTGCAGTAGATCCCAGTCGAGTGCGGCTTCGAAGTTCCACTCGCGGCACTGGGCGAATTCCTGCCCCATGAACAGCAGTTTCTTGCCCGGGTAGGTCCAGTGATAAACCAGCAGCAGCCGCAGGTTGGCGAAGCGCTGCCAGTCGTCGCCGGGCATGTTGTTGAGCAGCGAACCCTTGCCGTGCACCACCTCGTCGTGCGACAGCGGCAGCACGAAGTTTTCCCCGTGCGCGTAGAGCAGACCGAAGGTGAGCAGCCGTTGATAGTAGCTGCGGTTGATCGGGTCGTGCCGCAGGTAGTCCAGCGTGTCGTGCATCCAGCCCATGTTCCACTTCATCGAAAAACCCAGGCCGCCCGTCGAGGTGGGGCGTGTGACCTGTGGCCAGGCGGTGGATTCCTCGGCGATCACCAGTGTGCCCGGAAACTGCTGATGCACCACGTGGTTGAGCTGTTGCAAAAACGCCACAGCTTCCAGGTTTTCGCGGCCGCCGTAGCGGTTCGGCAGCCACTCGCCGGGCTGGCGCGAATAGTCGAGGTAGAGCATCGACGCGACCGCGTCGACGCGCAGTCCGTCGATGTGGAAGTCCTCCAACCAGAACAGCGCCGAGGCCAGCAGGAAATTGCGCACTTCGGGACGACCGTAGTCGAACACCAGAGAACCCCAGTCGGGGTGCCGGCCGCGGCGCGGGTCGCCGTACTCGTACAGCGGTGCGCCGTCGAAGCGCTCCAGACCGTGGGCGTCGGACGGGAAATGTGCCGGGGTCCAGTCGAGAATCACGCCGATGCCGGCCGCGTGGCAGGCGTCGATGAAAGCGCGGAAGTCGTCGGGGCTGCCGTGACGCGCGGTCGGCGCGAAATAGCCCAGCGTCTGGTAGCCCCAGGAGGCGTCCAGTGGGTATCCCATCACCGGCATCAGTTCGATGTGGCTGTAGTTGAGCTGGCGCACATAGGGGATCAACGCGGCGGCCAGCTCGGCCCAGTTGAGCCAGCGGCCGTCGGCGTGACGCCGCCAGGAACCGGCGTGCAGTTCGTAGATCGAGCAGGGCTGGTGCCCCCAGTCGCGGTCGCGCTGCGCTGCCATCCAGCCGTTGTCGTTCCAGCAGTGCTGCGAGCGGGTGCAGACTACCGAGGCGGTCTGCGGCCGCAGTTCCATCGCACGCGCGTAGGGGTCAGCCTTGAGCGCCGTCGTACCGTCAACGCCGAGGATCTCGAACTTGTAATGGGCGCCCTCGGCAACGCCGGGCAGAAAGCCCTCCCAGATGCCGCCGGGATGTGGGTGCATCGCGTGGCCGTGGCTGTTCCAGCCGTTGAAATCGCCGACCACGCCGACCCGCCGGGCGCCCGGCGCCCAAGTAGCGAACAGCACGCCGTTGACGCCATCGACGCGGCGCGCGTTGGCGCCGAGAAAGCGGTGGGCGTGCCAGTGGTGGCCTTCGCCAAAGACATGGCGATCGAAATCACCAATCTGGGGGAGGTATAGGTGAGTATTGTCACCGTCCGGTGACAATGGTTGTTGCTCAGCAGTCATCGCGAGGTATCGGGTATTGTCGCGCTGCGTCCGTGCTCCGCCAGCTGTGCGGCCAGCCGCGCCGCCAGATCGTCGGGGATCTGCGACCAGTCGAAGCGCCAGCGCCGGTTGCCCTGCGTGATCCCGGGCCGGTTCATCCGCGCCGCGCTGTCGAGCCCGAGCAGGTCCTGCATCGGCACGATGGCCAGCGGCGCGGTACTGGGCCAGGCCAGATCGATCAGTGCCGCCGGCATCGGCGGATCGTCGTTGCCGAAATAGTCGCGGACGCGCTGACGCCGGGTGTTGTCGATCTGCCGCCACCAGCCCAGCGTGGTGTCGTTGTCGTGGGTGCCGGTGTAACACACCGTACCGGCGCCGTAGGCCGCCGGCAGATGCGGGTTGGCTTCGCCGCAGTCGAACGCGAACTGCAGCACGCGCATGCCGGGGATGTCCAAGCCGCGCCGCAGTGCGGTGACCTCCGCGGTGATCATGCCCAGATCCTCGGCCACCAGCCGCGTGCGGCCGAGGACCGGCTGCAGCACGTCCAGCGCGTTCCGGCCCGGGCCCGCCACCCACCCGCCGTATAGCGCGGACGGCGCGTCGGCGGGAACGCGCCACCAGGCGGCAAAGCCGCGAAAGTGATACAGCCGCACCAGATCGAAGCGCTGTGCCTGAATCTAAAAGCGGCGTTTCCACCAGCGCCAGCGCTCGGCCGCCATCGCCGACCAGCGATAGCCGGGATAGCCCCACCACTGGCCGGTTGCGGAAAACGCATCCGGTGGGACGCCGAGCACGGCTTCGGCGTGGCCGTCGGTAGCCACTTCGAACAGTTCGCGATGCGCCCACACGTCGGCGCTGTGATGAACCAGAAACAGCGGCGCGTCGCCGAACAGCAGGATTTCGCGGGCGTTGGCCTCGCGTTTAAACGCCTCGAACGTGCAGGCGAAGCCAAACTGGGCACGGTATTCATGTTAGATCATCGCTGCATGCTGCCGGCGCGCGGCTGCCAGCTCGGCGGGCTGGCGATCGCGCCGCGGTTCCGGCCATTGCCACCAGCCCTGGCCGGGAAATTTCGCATCGAGCGCGCAAAACAGCGTTCAGTCGTCGAGCCAGTCGGCGCTGGCCTGGCGGAAATCGTCGGAACCCGATCATTCGGTGGTGTCGGGTGGTAACAGCCGCAGATTGCCGGCACAGCCAGACGTCGATGAAAACGAGCTGCCGTAAGCGTCCACCGGACCGACCGGCAGCATCTGCCAGACGCGCACGCCGGCGTCGGCCAGCCACTGCGTGTAGCGCGCGGCGGCGCATCGATGCGGGCCGAGGGCAGCGAACTCAGGTGTAGCAGCACGCCGGCCGAGCGTTCGATCCACGGCGTCGTCGCACTCACGCGCCGCGCCGCATGGTGCCGCCGATTTCGGCGTCGGGCCGGGCGTCGCTGCCACTGCTGGAGAACGGTTGGTTCAAGACCTCGGGAGGCGGTTCGCCGAGGTGGCGGTAGAGTTCGCGCAGGTGGCCGCGGAACAGTTGGTCGAAGTCGCTGATGGCGCCGCCGGGATTGTCGTCGCCGGGCCACCAGAACCAGTCGGAGGCCTCGCACACCGCCAGCTTGAGTGTTGCCGCCGCGTCTCGTGGCGCGGCGTCGAAACGCCGTTTGGCGTCGATCAGCAGTTCCCAGGCGCGGTTCTTCTCGGGATGACCGATCCAGGTCAGCAATTGTCCGTAGACCCAGCTGCCGGCGCGTAGTGGCGGCAGTTCGGTCACCGGCAACTGGTCGATGCACTCGCCCAGCGTCGCCGGGCGCAGCCGCGGGTGTTCGGCCAGGCCAGCGTACAGGCCGCGCACGAGACGGTGGCCACCGTCGGGGTAATACTCCCAAGGATTCTCGCCGTCGAGTGCGATCAGCACCATATCGGCGTGCTCGCCGTCGGCGGTGCGCAGACAGTGGCTCAGCAGATCGTCGACCGCCGCGTCCTGGTCCCAACCGCGATAGCTGAACCCGATCAGATCCGACAGACCGGCGTCGCGGAACCCGATGGCCGGCGTACCGGCAGCGGCGCGCCACAGCCGATGCGGCGGCCACTCTGCGTGACCGGCGGCGGCCAGCGTGGCGGCGAGCACGCCGCCGCCGCTGGCAGTCCAGTCGAAGCCGGCTGCGCCGAGCAGTTCCAAGGTGCGCATCGACAGTGCGCCTTCCGACGGCCAGCAGCCGCGCGGACGCCGGCCGAAGCTGGCCTGGAAACGTGCCAGGCCCGTCTCCAGATGCCAGCGCACCCGCGCCTCGCCGCCGGGGTAGGCGGCACCGGGCAGTGTGGTGCCGGGCGCATTGTCGAGGGTGCTGGCGAAGTCGATCAGCAGCGGCATCAGCGGATGCTGGAACGGTGACATCGACAGTTCGACGCGGCCGCTGTCGGCCAGCCGCCGGTAGCGCGGCAGCACGCCGGCGACGATCTCGCCGATCAACTCCAGCAGCGTGTGGCGGTCGGCTGCGTCGTAGCCGCTGTGCTTGTCGATCAGCGCGCGGCTGCGCGGGTCGATCTCGCGCACGGCTTCGCCCAGCCAGGCGAGGTGGTACCAGACCAGCAGGTCGGTGAAATCACCGTCGTTCAGGGGGCCATCGTCGGTGCGCTTGCACAGTGCGGCCAAGGCCGGAAAGCGCTGCTCGGAGACTTCACGGTGCTGGCGGTAGCAGGCGGCGAGCACCTGTTCGCGTCCGGCACCGGCCACCGGTGGCTGCGCCAGCGCGTCGAGCAGCGGATCGCCGATC
>CAJDTS010000002.1_pt1 | contig 41439 bp, 43 predicted proteins | sample 7389861 | NCBI WGS metagenome assembly CAJDTS01 (sample SAMEA7055659, study PRJEB34461) | soil metagenome | biome: terrestrial ecosystem; feature: Peninsula; material: soil | place: Antarctica | collected 2016 | reverse complement strand
CTTTGCGCCCATCGTGGGCGATGACGCGCCTTTCGATCCGGCGTGGCTCATACAACTCGCCGGGAACAAGCCGACAGTGCTGTGGGGCGCCAACTACTATGCCGATCACCTGCCCGCGAACGGCTGCTGGCTGATCTGGGACAAGCGCGAGGGCACCCGTCCGAACCACCAGGCCGACTGCGAGATGGCGTGGAGCAACCGGTCCGGGGTACCACGGCTGTACTCGCACCTGTGGATCGGTCTGTGCCGACGCGGTGAAGAAAACCTGTCGCGCGGCGGCCGCAAGTTGCATCCCAACCAGAAGCCGGTCGCGTTGATGGACTGGCTGCTGGATCAGTGCAAGCTCGAACCCGGCATGACGGTATTCGACCCTTACATGGGATCGGCCAGCCTGGGCGTGGCCTGTCTGCGCCGTGGCATCCGCTACATCGGTGTGGAGATAGACCCCGCGCACTACGCGGTGGCCTGCGAGCGGCTGGCGGCCGAGGCGGGGCAGGGCCAGCCGATTGTGCAGCCGCGCCCGGCCTGGGAACAGCAATCTGATCTGTTCAGGGAGGCGAGTGCGTGAACATGACCCGCCATGCAGCGGCCCGCGAAAGGCTGGACTCAGGTCGCGCCGCCGTCCAGCGGCAGACCGCAGCGCGCTGCGTGACCGACAACCCCGGTCGCACTTCGCCGGAACTCTCCCGTCTCGGTGAGCTGGACCGTTACCCGTTGGCGCGTCGCCTGCCAGAGATCGAGGCCACCGGCCTGGTGTTTCGCTACGGCATCCGCCGCGACGCGCAGAGTGGCCGCAGCGGCGTGTGCGGGTGGCCGGCCAACCAGGAACTCTTGTGAAACCGGGGCTGCCAGGCCAGCGCCTCTACTTCCTCGCTGGCTTGCTGCTGGCGGTGGAGGCGCGGGTGCGGACATGAGGCTGGTCACTACCCGCATCTTCGCGCAGCGCTGGTTCGATCCGGCGTGCCGGCCGGACAACCGCACGCTGCACGGCTGGGTGAAGCGGCAGGAATTACCCGGCCGCATCATCAATGGTGCGGCCTACGTCGATGAAGCGGCTTGGCTGGGTTCCACTGGCAATGCGCTGGCAGACAAGATTCTGAGCAGCGACAAGCGTGGCCGCAAGCCCGGTAAAACCACTGGACCGTAGTCGGCGGTTCGTTCAACCTTTCACGAAGGAATCAGTACACCGTGAATAACGCACGCGCTGTTTGGAATCAACAACTGCAATGCCGTCTTGAAAGTTTGACGGTGATGGGCGACCACGCCATCAGGATGGATTTCCCCGAGACAAACTTTTGCGATATGGGTGGAGCCATCAGGCTGGCAACGGCTGTTATGCCGGAGGTTCAGCGGATCACGACGTTTCACGGGGGGTTTGAGGGCACTGAATACCGCAAGGCGGGCGGGCAATGGGAGGCCATCCCTCACCGAAACTATGCCGAGCCGTGACTCGTCAACCATCCACGTCCGCCCACTGTTCTGCACGCCGGCCTAGGTATTCCCGCGTCATCTCGATCCCGGCATGTCCCAGCAGCGCCCGGATGCGTTCCTCCGGCCAGCCCGCCTTGCGGTACTCGTCAGCCCCGGTCGAGCGGATCTCGTGCCAGGACGGGCGCGCCAATGCGGGCAGGTCTGGATACAGTTTCAGTGCTTCGCGCAGACGCTGAAACTCCTTGGTCAGCATCTCCAGTGAAAGCTGCCGGAAATGCGTGCGGCCGACAGAGTGCCGCCGTTTCGTGGGTATCCGGTGCAGCAGGTAAAGGCAGTCCGCACGTTCGTCGGAGTTGAGGCAGGCCAGGATCGCGCCTAACAGTTGCGGCCCCGGCTTGATGCGCAGCAAACCGTGCCCTTTGCCCTCGACTTTCTGCTGGCGCACGAACAGGCGTCCGTCCTTCCAGTGCTCGTCCTCATGCAGCACCACCAGATCCTCACGCCGCTGCAATGAGTACAGCGCCAGGTCCATCGCCCGCTGCATCCACGGCGCTGCCGTTTCACGGATGGCGTGAAAGTCCTCGATGGGCAGGCGGGTGCGCTGCACCACTACGATACGCTTGCGGGTGCCCTCCACCGGATTGTCTTCGCGCAGTCCTTCCGCCCGCGCCGAGTCGAACAGATCGCGCAGCAGGGCGCGGTACTGGTTGGAAGCTGTAGGACTGAAACTGGCGAGTAGTTCGGCGGCGGTGCGCCGGTCGATACCGGTGATGCTGCGGCTGCCCCAGCGCTCACGGATGACCCGCAGCCTGCGCCGGATTTCGTACAGCGTATTGACGCTAAGGGGTCCGCCCCGCCGGGTTCGCTTCTCGCTGACGATATGCTGGTCGTACCAGTCGCAGTGTTCAGCGACGGAGCGGGAGGGCTGCTCGATACGGGCAATGACGCGCTGCACCGGATCGAGTTCGTGTTTCGCCGTGACGATGGCAACAGCGCGCTTAGCCGCGTTCAGGTCAGTGCCGAGATAGACTTCCCTGGCTGCGGCTATCCCCTTGTAGACGTAGAACACTCGACCGTTCTTGCGCCGTTCATACAGCCCCGGTGGCCAGGATCTGCGCTCGCCTGAACGTGGTCTTCCCATCGGGGGATTATAAGCATGTTTTGGAGGTTTTCTGGAGGTTTTTTGGATACTGCCCTTACGTTCGCACGTAAGTCATTGATTATGGTCGGGGTGACAGGATTCGAACCTGCGACCTCCTGCTCCCGAAGCAGGCGCTCTACCAAGCTGAGCTACACCCCGATATCTTGAATTCCGAACGCTCAAGCCGAGCGGGCGAGGGCGAAATCGGCGATTTCAATCAAGGCCCGTTTGTATGAGGAGTCTGGTATTTCCAGAATTGCGGCCAACGCTTCGTTGCGGTAGCGCTCGGCGCAGGCGCGAGTGTACGGGATCGCTCCGGTCTGTTCAACGGCGTTCAACACGTCCGGCAGACGATTGATCTCGCCACTGTGTATGGCTTCCTGAATCAGTGTCGACTGAGCTGAAGTCCCGTTGGCCATGGCGTAAATCAAGGGCAGAGTGGGCTTGCCTTCGGCGAGATCTGCGCCCAGATTCTTGCCACTGACGGTGGGATCGGCAATATAGTCGAGTAGGTCATCCACCAGTTGGTAAGCCATGCCCAGCGCGTGCCCGTAGCGCCGCATGCTGTCGACTGCAGCTTGATCCGAGTCAGCACAGAGCGCGCCCAGTGCAGCGGAAGCTTCGAACAGGCGTGCGGTTTTGAGTTCGATCACGCGCAGATAGCGCGCTTCGTCGACGCCGGGGTCGTGGCTGTTCATCAGCTGCAGTACTTCGCCTTCGGCAATGGCATTGGTGGCGTTGGCCATGACCTGCATCACCGGTATGCGGCCGACTTCCACCATCAATTGGAAGCTGCGGGAGTACAGGAAATCGCCCGAAAGTACCGCGCCGGCGTTGCCCCATATGGAATTGGCGGTTTCGTGCCCGCGCCTGAGGTCGGCGTGATCGACCACGTCGTCGTGAAGAAGAGTGGCGGTGTGGATGAACTCGATCACCACGGCTAGCAGCGGCGCATGATCGCCGCGTGCGCCGAGTGCGCGTGCCGTCAGCAGCAGCAACGCGGGCCGCAGACGCTTGCCTCCAGCCGTGACGATATGCGCGCCGATCTGGTTGACCAGCGCGACTTCGGAATGCAGGCGCCCGCAGATCAAGGCATCGGCGCGGGCCATATCGTCCGCCACCGGAGCGAGTAGGGTGCTGAGATTCATGGGATAGGGCGGACGAGCGCGGCGCGATGCTAAGGGGCTTGACACTTATCGTCAATCCGGCAGGGTACAGGAAGACCGTTGCAGATCTGCGTGAGCGTATAAAGAGGTTTGTAAATTGTTTGTTGACCGCACTGTCACTGACCTTTAGAATTCCCTGTTCACTGAGCGCTAGTTGAATTTAGCGTTCCTTAATCATCCGGAGAAGACCCGATGTACGCCGTGATCAAAACCGGTGGCAAGCAGTATAAGGTGGCACAGGGCGATACGCTCAAGATCGAGAGTCTGGAGGCCGAAGTCGGCACCAGCGTTTCTTTCGACGAAGTATTGATGATCGCCGATGGCGACGCGGTCAAGTTTGGCTCGCCGAAAGTGGACGGCGGCAATGTCACTGCGGAAGTGCTTAATCACGGCCGTGGCGACAAGGTGCATATCCTCAAGCACCGTCGTCGCAAGCACTACCATAAGGAACAGGGCCACCGCCAGAATTACACCGCCGTGAAAATCACGGATATCGTCGGCTGATACTCCTTGTGCTGCGGCTGAGCCGCAGCGTACGAATGCCGGTGAAGGCCGGCATGGTTGTCTACAAACAGTTTGGAGCAGCGTCATGGCACACAAGAAAGCAGGCGGTAGTACCCGCAACGGTCGCGATTCACAATCCAAGCGTCTCGGCGTCAAGCGCTTCGGCGGCGAGCAGGTCATCGCCGGCAATATCATCGTGCGCCAGCGCGGCACTCGTTTTCATGCGGGTGTCAATGCCGGCCTCGGTCGTGATCACACCATCTTTGCCAAAACTGACGGCAAGGTGGCGTTCAAGATTCGCGGCGCAAACAGCCGCACCTTCATCGATATCGTTCCGGCCTGACCCGCGCATCAGGACGGAACAAGCCCCGTCTCGGCGGGGCTTTTTTGTGCGCAAGTGTGTGGCAAAGGTAACGGTGGGTTGACATGAAGTTTGTCGACGAAGCAACGATACGGGTCGAGGCGGGCGACGGCGGCAACGGCTGCGTCAGCTTCCGTCGTGAGCGCGCGATTCCGTTTGGCGGGCCGGATGGCGGAGACGGCGGGGATGGTGCCAGTATCCATGCATTGGCTGATCCCAACCTCAATACGCTGGCCGATTTCCGCTTCAACCGTGTATTTCGCGCGGCGCGTGGTGCCAGCGGCAGTAGCGCCAACTGCCGCGGCGCCAGCGGCGTGGACATGGAGATTCGGGTTCCGCTGGGCACGCGGCTGTTCGATGCGGAGACGGATGAGTTGCTGGGTGAGCTGACGCGCGCCGATTCGCGCGTGAAGCTTGCGGCGGGTGGGTTCCACGGCCTCGGCAACACGCGTTTCAAGAGCAGCATCAACCGCGCGCCGCGCAAGGCGACGGCGGGCACCCCGGGTGAACAACGTAACCTGCGCCTGGAGTTGTCGCTGATGGCTGATGTGGGCCTGCTCGGTCTGCCCAATGCGGGCAAATCGACTCTGCTTTCCGCAGTGTCAGCCGCGCGGCCGAAAATCGCGGGCTACCCTTTCACCACGCTTTACCCGCAGCCCGGCGTCGTCTCGGTTGGGCCGCTGAAGAGTTTCGTGATGGTGGATATCCCCGGTTTGATCGAGGGCGCAGCGCAGGGCGCCGGGTTGGGCATCCGTTTTCTCAAGCATCTGCAGCGCACGCGTCTGCTGTTGCATCTGGTCGATCTGCAGCCGCTGGACGGCGCCGATCTGGTCGATAGCGTGCGCACCATTACGGGCGAGCTCAGCAACTTCGGTCGTGAACTGGTCGAGCGTCCACAGTGGTTGGTGTTCACCAAGTCGGATCTGATTGGTGATCCGGAAGCGCTCGCCGACTGCGTCAGGCAGACGCTGCAGCGACTCGATTGGCAGGGGCCGCATTACGTCATTTCGGCGGTGAGCCACGCCGGGCTGGAGCCGTTGTGTCGCGATGTCATGCAGTGGATCGAGGCACAGGCACCCCGCATCCCGGAAGATGATCCGGGCGAGCCGGATGATGCTGTAATTGACCCCGGGCTTGGGCACGATAGCGTGCAGGGCGAGGATGGACAGAATGAACAGGCAGAAGATCACCACTAGCCGCCGTTGGGTGATCAAGGTCGGCAGCTCGCTGGTGACCGCCGCGGGGCGAGGTCTGGATCAGGCGGCGATCACGGATTGGAGCGCTCAGCTGGCCGTTTTGCGCACGCAGCAGCGACAGCTGGTCTGGGTGTCTTCCGGCGCGGTGGCCGAAGGCATGGCGCGCCTGAGGCTGTCCAGACGCCCGGACGCGCTGCCGCAGTTGCAGGCTACCGCCGCGGTGGGTCAGATGGGATTGATTCAAGCCTATGAAACGGCTTTTGAACGACACGGTCTGCGCGCCGCGCAGGTGCTGCTGACGCATGAGGATATTACCGACCGTGGACGCTACCTCAACGCCCGCGGCGCGCTGCAGGCGCTGTTGGGGTATGGCGTGATCCCGGTCGTCAACGAGAACGACACCGTATCCACCAACGAAATCCGCCTCGGCGACAATGACACGCTGGGCGCGCTGACCTGCAATCTGATCGATGCCGATCTGCTGATCATCCTGACCGATCAGGACGGCCTGTACGACGCCGATCCGCGCACCCGCGCCGATGCCCGTCTGTTATCGGAAGCTAAAGTCACCGATCCGCGACTGACGGCGATGGCCGGAGACGGTCGCGGCGAACTCGGACGTGGCGGCATGCGCACCAAGCTGACGGCGGCACAGTGGGCAGCGCGTTCCGGTGCGGCAACCGTCATCGCCCACGGCCGCACGCCCGACGTATTGTTGAAGATCGCCGCGGGTGAACCTATTGGCACGTTGTTGACGCCAGGGCAGGGCGTGATGGCCGCGCGCAAGCGCTGGATCGCACATCAACGTCAGGTGCGCGGGCACCTGTATCTGGACGCGGGAGCCACCCGCGTCTTGCGGGACGCAGGCCGCAGTCTGCTGGCGGTGGGCGTGACCCGTGTCGACGGCCAGTTTCAGCGCGGTGATCTGGTCGTTTGTCTCGATCCCGCAGGTCACGAAGTGGCGCAAGGTCTGATCAACTACAACGCTGAGGAATCCGCGCGAATTGCGGGCCGGCCCAGCGCCGAGTTGGCCGGTCTGTTGGGTTATCAGGGCGAAGCTGAGTTGATTCATCGCGACAATCTGGTGGTGACCGCGGCGACGATGTCCACAGAGACTGCGACCCAAAAAGAGGTGGGTTGAGGGCGCCAAACGAATCATGACGGGTTGGACGATGACCTATGATCATGAGATCTCTTGTTTACCGATTCATGAGTCAATGAAAAGCTCTTCAACCCGTCTTGCCGTGCTGTCCCGCCTGACTGCCCCCGTCTACGCGCCGCTGCGTCGCTGGGTGTTACGCGTGATCGCGACGCCGCAGCAGGGTGTCGACTACGATACGCCGCTCGACGACCCCGGTCTGTTCGGCCCCGACTCGATCACCTGGAGACTGCACGCCGATTTTCCCGGCATGATGGCCGGTGGCATTTGCGCGCTGATGTTGCAGACCCTGCACCCGCGGGCGCTGGCGGGGGTCTGGGATCATTCCGATTTCCGCCGGGACACCCTCGGTCGCCTGCGCAGTACTACCGCCTTCGTCGCCGCCACCACTTACGCGCCCAATGGCGAAGCACAGCGCTTGATCGACCGGGTGAATATGATTCACCGGCGGATACACGGCGAGACGGCGGACGGTCGTGCCTATTCGGCGCAGGATTCCGATCTGCTGATTTGGGTGCACTGCACCGAGATGTGGAGTTTCGTGCAGGGCTATCAACGCTATCGCGGTATTACGCTGCCGGAAGCGGTGCTGGATCGTTACTTCGACGAAACGCGTCGCATCGCCGAAGCATTGGGTGCTCGGAATGTGCCGGGATCGAACGTTGAAGTCGAAGATTATTTTCGCAGCGTGCAACCACAGCTCGAGTTCAACGAACGCACCGCCGAGGTGCTGGACGTGCTGGCACATATCCGCCTGCCGATTCCGGTCGCCGGGTTGGCGCGGAAAACCTTTCTCGGTGCGGGTGCCGCGCTGTTACCGCCGTGGGCGCGAGGCTTGCTACGGCGCAATCGGGTGCAGCGGCTGCGCGACCTTGCGGCTGCCCGCAGCTTGCGCACACTGGCGCCGCTGTTTCGCGCCGCGCTGCGCAACGGGGTGGCGGCGCGTTCCTGCCGGCGCGTCGGCATCGCGCCGGAAACGCTGGATAATTGGCGCTGATGCCGCGTCGCGATCTGGTGCTTGTGTAGTCTCAGCCTCGCGGCTTTAGACGATGCCTCGGCTACAACGTAACCGAGCGAGTCGTATCAGCCATCGTTCCTGAACGTGACCGCTCGTACGGAGCGCTCCAGCGTCAACGAGACCAACGCGTCGGCGGTTTGCGGCAGCACCGCCAGCGCGTGCCGTGTCAGCCGTTCGTAATGAGCGATGAAGCGGCGCAGTGCGGTCTCATCCATCAGTCGTCCCGGGTCGCCGCCAGCTTCGCGCGCATTGTCGGTACGTTCCTGCTGCAAGCGCCAGCCCAGCACGCAATCAAAAGTAGGCGCTTGCAGAAAGATTAATCGCTGCAACGGCGCAAACCATTGCCGATACGGCCCGGCCAGTTGAGCGTTGACCCAGCGACGCCAGACCCCGCCGGCATCCGCCTCAGCTTCCAAGGCGTTTACCGGGAGCTGCAAAGCCGATGCGGTCTGCGGCGGCGTGCCGACACACCAGCCCTCGAACAGCACCAGATCGATCGGACCGTCGATCTGGGTCCAGTCCGAACCCGGCAGCCGGTCGTCTGTGGCCTTGGAAAAGCGCGGTATCGATACGGATTCCCCGCCATGCAAGCCGTGCAGTCGCCGCAGCAACTCGGCACCGAGCACGACATCGTGTGTGCCGGGCACGCCACGCGTGACCAGCAGTGGGTGCACCGAAGCCGCGAGTCGCCGACGTGCCGCCCGAGTCAGGTAGAGATCGTCCAGCGCCAGGACTGCGAGCTGCAATCCGTGAGTATCCGCCAGACGGTATTGCAACTGCGCCGCCAGCGTACTCTTGCCGCTGCCCTGCGCGCCGTTGAGACCGATCAGACGCACGCCGGCTTCGCGGTGTTGGCGGGCGATCCAGTCGGTGAGCGTTGCACTGAGCGTGTCGGGAGTCATGCATCGGCATTCGGCCACAGTCCATGGCGCAGTGCAAAGTGCAGTGCTGGCACGAGCCGGGTGGTGGGGGTAACGTGACGCATCATTAGCGTCTGACCGAATCCGCGCAGGAGTCCATGTATGTCCAACCGCACCCTGAATCTCGACGACGGGCTTTACCGCTACCTGCTTGATCATTCCCTGCGCGAGCATCCGGCGCAGACCGCGCTACGCGAGGCCACGCGCACGCATCCGCACGCGCAGATGCAGATCTCGCCCGAGCAGGGTCAGTTCATGGCGTTGCTGGTGCGCCTGATGGCCGCGCGTCGCACCATCGAGATCGGTGTGTTTACCGGCTACAGCGCGTTGAGCGTGGCGTTGGCGTTGCCGGATGATGGCCGCATCCTGGCCTGCGACATCAATGACGAATACACCCGTATCGGCCGTCCGTACTGGGAGAAAGCCGGTGTCGCGCACAAGATCGATCTGCACCTGGCATCGGCACAGAGCACACTGGACGCGCGTCTGGCTGCGGGCGAGGCCGGTCACTATGATTTTGCTTTCATCGACGCCGACAAGACCGGCTACGATGGCTACTACGAGTGTTGTCTGCGATTGCTGCGTACTGGTGGACTGATCGCGATCGACAATGTGCTGTGGAGCGGGAGCGTCGCTCAACCCGCGCAGGATCAGGACACTGCTGCGCTGCAGGCACTCAACGACAAACTACACGGCGACGAGCGTATCGATCTGGCAATGCTGCCGATCGGCGATGGCCTGACGCTCGCGCGCAAACGTATTTGAGTGACAGACGAGTCAGTTGTGGGTGCACCAAGATTGAGCTGTCTTTGCCTGCACGCGATTATCTCAGCCAGTGCTTCGTGATCCAGGCTTTGGTTGGTCCGATATCGAACTGGCTGGCAATCTCATCCATGCGCCCGAGCGCGCTGACCGCGTCGGGCGGGATCGTTTCATCGGGGTCGAATACCACCTGCAGACGTTGGTAGCGTGATCCCAGCAATTCGCGCGCCTGAAAATCGGCGATGCCGGCCACGCCGCCCCGCAGAATCTCGATCAGCGGCTTGATCCATTGCGCATAGCCCCAGTCCAGCGTCTTGCCCTTGATGTAGTGCAGGCTGACGCCGGTACCGACCGACAACAAGATAATGTTGTCTAGTTTCGCACGCTCGGAGGGTCGATTGGAGCGCGAAATCGCTTGTGCGATGGCGATCATGCTCGGGTTGTTGGCGAACACGCCGCCGTCGATGTAGCCATCGACGCTTGGAAAATAGGTTGGCGCGGCGCTGGTATACAACGCGACATCGGTGGCGCGCTGGGAGCCATCACAGTCCTTGCCAGAGAAGTTGTGGAAGATTTTCGGCTTCCAGGAACGCTGGGCCGTGTTTTCCGCCTGGTTGTCCAGATCGAAACTGGGAATAACGACTCGGTGCTTGAGTTGGTTCAGCGTGGTGTCACCGAAAATTTTGCGCAATTCCTTCTTCAGCGTCTTGTTGGAGTACTCGGCGCCGATGATGGATCCGAGGTCGCGGATGTCGTCCCAGATGCTGTCGTCAAATATTGCCGGCCCCTTGCTCTTGTAGAGGTCGGCGATGTCCTGCGGTGATTTGCCGGATGCCAGCCCCAAAGCCAGGATGCCGCCGGTGGACGTGCCGGCGATGAGGTCAACGTGGTCGAGCCAATCGGCGATGTCGGGTTCGTCGTTGAGTCGCTGCAGGAGGCGCGCCGTAATCAGGCCGCGCAAACCCCCGCCATCGAGTGAGAGAATCCGGTAAATCGCCATGTCGCTTCTCCAGATTGTCGTTGCAAACAGCGCTGGCCCCGATAGCGGCCTGTCGCAGCAGCATGACGCAGCAGTTCCGCGCAAGGGCGAGCATGCCTATGCTATGCCGTAAGCAAGACCTGAGCACAATCCGCCATCATGGGAGATACGACACACAAGCCGATCATCGGCCTCGCATTGGGCAGCGGCTCGGCGCGCGGCTGGTCGCACATCGGCGTCATCCAGGAGATGGAAGCGATCGGCGTGCGGCCGCAGGTGTTGGCCGGGACCTCGATCGGTGCGCTGGTGGCGGCGGTTTATGTCTCCGGGCAGCTTGATGAATTTGCCACGTGGCTGAAGACCCTGACTGTACGCGACGTCTTCGGCTTGATGGACTTCACCCTGTCGGGCGGTATGGTCAAGGGCGAGAAACTGTTCGGCCACATCGACAGCCATTACCGAAATCCGGATATCGAATCGTTGGATCAGCGCTTTACCAGCGTCGCCACCGACATGAAGACCGGGCGTGAAATCTGGATCAGCGACGGGCCGGTGATCGCCGCGGCCCGTGCCTCCTGTGCGATGCCCGGCGTATTCCGTCCGGTGCTGCACAAGGATCGCTGGATGCTGGACGGCGGCCTGGTCAACCCGGTGCCGGTGTCGGCCTGCCGCGCCCGCGGTGCCGAGGTGGTGATCGCGGTCAATCTGAATACGCAACTGGTGGGGGCGCACTGGTCCAGAGCCAGCCAGCAAGTGGCCCATGAAGAAGCAGACTCTCACGCCATGGTGGACGGGGCGAGTGCGCAGGAGCGCAGTTTCTGGCAAAAACTGATGGGGTACTTCGAGAGTGGTGAGGGTCAACCGCCGGGTTTTTTCGATGTTATCGCCGCCAGCGCCAACATCATGCAGGACCGCATCACACGCAGCCGCATGGCCGGCGATCCGCCGGAAATAGCCTTGATCCCGTATCTGGAAGATTTCGCCATGATGGATTTCCATCGTGCCGGCGAGGCGATCCAGGAAGGCCGACGCATGGTGCAGGAGCGTGCCAGCGAAATTCGGGCCTGGGCGCAGGTCTGAAGCCCTACGCCGATTTTGGCATCGCGTCGAACGCTTCGAATAAATCGTCCAGCATCAACGTGTAATCGCCGGTCATCAATGCGAACTCGGCTTCGAAGCGTTGCTCCGGCGGCAACTCGGTGGGTTCGTGTTCGGCTTGTTCCAGATCGAGAAAGCGCACGCGTTTGATCTGTAGCTTGTCGTCCACCAGCAGGCTGATGCGGTTGTTCCACAGCAGGGCCAGGCGCGAGGCACGGAAGCCGGCGTCGAAGTGACGGCGCAACTGCTCGGCCAGCAGCGGATGACGCAGGTAACGCACCACTGGTTTGCTGTCGTCGCTGCCAGACAATTCGCATTCCTCACCGAGACTGAAGCGGCCGGGCGCGGTTTGTGCGCGCAACCAGCCGGTCATGGTTTCACCGGGCGTGTGGCTGGTCTGTGGCAATGACAATTCGAGGCCCCCCAGACTCTCGCGCAGATGTTCGGTCAGCAGTTCGGCGCGTGTCGGCGAGGCGGCGTCGACGACGATACGGCGATTGGCCGGATCGATCCAGGCCAGTGTGCGGCGACGGCGCACGAAAGCGCGTGGCAGCAGTTGGGCGGTGGCGCGCTCCTTGAACTCGCGCATCAGTTTGCGGCCAGGCTTGATGCTGCGGCTGCGCTCCCACTCGGCGGCGTATTCGGCGGCAGCGTCGTTGACCACCGAGGACGGCAGCAGTTTTTCCTCGCTGCCCAGTGCAATCAACAGCTGACGTCCCAGCCCTTGAACCAATGCCGGAGTGTCAGCGGACGCAACCCAGCCGTGGCTGTGCAGGCTCATGGTCGGGCAGGGCTGCAGCGGTTGTTGTGCCAACGTCTGTTCCAGCGCGCCGGGGGTCAGCGTCCACTCCTGTTCGAGCGTGAAGACCTGCAGATTCTTGAACCACATGGATGGATGCTCCGTACGGGTGAATGGCGAGGGCGGGATTCTACGGCAGGTAGCGACTGCTTTCTAAAGTCGGCTGCCTGTGTCACATTGCCCAAACGCGAGCGGAGCATCTCTTGTGGTCTGCCGCACTGGATTCGGAGTATCGATGTCCGTTGTTAGCGGGGCTTCCCGCCCAAGCCAATCACTACGTCTGCGCGAAATATTTTGGGCCTACTGGTGGACTAAATTCCTGTCGTCGGTGATTGGTCTCAGCGCGTTTTTCGTGGTTTATTTCTGGGTGGAGAAGCACACGGAGTTTGCGATCACGATGATGCCGATGACGACGTTTGATCGTGCCATCGGTTTCCATCCATGGAGTCTGGCGCTTTATGCCACGCTGTGGATATACATCATGATCCCGCCCGGCCTGATGGTGCTGAAACGGGAACTGGCGTTTTATTATCTCGGAGTCGTGGTGCTGGCTGTGATCGGTCTGAGCATCTTCATGCTGTGGCCGACGGAGACGCCGGCACCCAATATCGACTGGGCGCGCTATCCCGGCATTTCTTTTCTGAAGCGTATCGACAGCTCCCGCAACGCCTGCCCTTCGCTGCACGCAGCGTTCGCCACTTTCACTGCCTTGTGGAATTTGAGCATTCTGCGCCGTCTTGGCGATCGTGGGCTGTTGCGAATCCTTAGCACGATCTGGTGCGTGGGCATTCTCTATTCGACGCTGGCGACCAAGCAGCATGTGCTGGTCGACTTGCTGGGTGGTGTGGCGCTGGGACTAGTGGTCGCGCTAATCCACCTGCGGATGTGGCACAACCGCAATTTCTGCGTACCGGATTCGCGGATGTCACCGGCGTTGTTGACGCAACAGTATCCGGAATAAACAGGCTGGATCGAATGGCTACTCACAGTTCAACTGCTCGCGCAGGAAGCTGTCGCGAAACACGGTCAGCAAGTGCTTGGAGAGCGGCGAGATCGAGCCGCGTTACGTTCGTCGGGTGAGCCTGAGCAAGCTGGATTCGTTTGCCGAGCAGCTACGGACCTGGTTGGCCGCATATTGCACGCCCATCCGTTCGCCAATCCCATCCATACGGAGCCGCCGTATATCGATTAGTCGGCCTCCTCAGACCTGGCGTCCCAGCTTGCAATCAGGTGCGAACGCACCTTGACTTCCGAGGCCAGCGTACGGTGTACCGGGCAACGGTTGGCGATCTCCAGCAGGCGCTGCCGCTGGGCGTCGCTCAGATCGCCCTCCAGAACAATTTCACGCGTGATCTCATCCACATGACCGTCCTTCGTTGCGCAGTCGGCACAGTCCTGCGCGTAGACCTTGCGGTGGGACAGGCGTACGCGGACGCGCTGTAGCGGCAGCTTCTTCAGTTCTGCATACATGCGCAGCGTCATACTGGTACAGGCGCCCAGCCCCATGAGCAGGTATGCGTAAGGATCGGAACCGGCATCGTTACCTCCGACTGTGGCGGGCTCGTCGGCCGTGTAAACGTGGCGACCCGAGCGCATGCTCTGCATGTACCGTCCGGTTAGAGTTTCCTCGACCTCGACAACCGTGGCTTTGGTCTGCGACATACCGCTCTCCTTATAACGGGCTCAACGCGATCTGTTCGAGCTGCCGGTGTCAGCAGTCCGTGCTGTTGCGATTATAGTTCGCCGTGGCGAAACAGCGCGAAATGTCGTTATTGCGGTGAAAACCGACGCGCATGTTGGCGAATGCCGGTCTTGCCTGCGGTGTGGCAGTCAGATCAAACCCAGGGCGAGCATCGCATCGGCGACTCGGTTGAAAGCGGCGATGTTCGCACCCAACACGTAGTCACGAGGGTGGCCATATTCGGCCGCGGTGGCGAAGCAGGTGGCGTGGATCTCGCACATGATCTCGTGCAGGCGCTTTTCGCTGTATTCGAAGCTCCAGGAATCGCGCGAGGCATTCTGCTGCATTTCCAGTGCGCTGGCGGCAACACCGCCGGCGTTGGCGGCCTTGCCCGGACCGAACAGGATGCCGGCCGCTTGGAGCCGTCGTACGGCCTCCGGTTGACAGGGCATGTTGGCGCCCTCGGCGACGGCGACGACCCCGGACTGTATGAGTTGACTGGCGTCGTTGGCGTCCAGTTCATTCTGGGTGGCACAGGGCAGAGCGACCGTGCAGGGCACTTCCCAGATCCGGCGACCGGCTGTGTAAGTTGCGCTGCCGCCGCGGCGTTGGGCGTAGTCCGCAATGCGGCCATGCTCGACTTCCTTGATCTGACGCAGCAGCGGGACATCGATGCCTTGAGGGTCGTGGACGTAGCCGGACGAATCCGAACAGGCGATGACGCGCCCGCCCAGCTCCTGGACCTTCTCGATAGCGTAGATGGCGACATTCCCCGAGCCGGAGACGATGGCCTGCTGGCCTTCCAGCCCGCTGTTCTGGGTCGCCAGCATTTCCTGCACGAAGAAAGAGACGCCATAGCCGGTCGCCTCGGGGCGGATCTGGGCTCCGCCCCAGGTCAGCCCCTTGCCCGTGAGCACGCCGGATTCGTAGCGGTTGGTGATGCGTTTGTATTGCCCGAACAGGTAGCCGATCTCGCGCCGGCCGACGCCGATGTCGCCCGCCGGTACGTCCGTGTGTTCGCCGATGTGGCGGTAGAGTTCGGTCATGAACGATTGGCAGAATCGCATGATTTCAGTATCCGAACGGCCCTTCGGATCGAAGTCGGAACCGCCCTTGCCGCCGCCGATGGGCAAGCCCGTTAACGCGTTCTTGAAGATTTGCTCAAAACCAAGGAATTTAATGACGCCGAGCGTAACCGACGGGGCGAACCGCAAGCCACCTTTGTACGGTCCCAGAGCGGAATTGAACTCAACTCTGAAGCCACGGTTGATGTGGACTTCGCCAGCGTCGTCCATCCACGGCACGCGGAAGATGATCTGCCGCTCCGGCTCGCAGATGCGCTCGATCAACTTGGCCGTGGCGTATTCGGGATGCTTGCCCAGCACCGGCTCCAGCGTCTCCAGTACCTCGTGCACGGCTTGATGAAATTCGGGCTCGGCCGGGTTACGGTCTTCGAGTTGTTTACGCAGCGCCTGCAAGGATTCAGCAATGGTCACTCTGTACTACTCCTTGTTGGGGTGTCGTTTCAAATCTGTAGAGTGAGTTTAAACGCGGCGGCCAAACCCGTGTCGAGCTGCGGTGGGCAATTTGAGGAGACTGGGCGTGGGTCTGGCCGCGCTGCTCACCAACCGTGGCTGCCAGCGGCGCCGCCGGCAACGATCACCAGCGCCACTACCAGCATCAATATATGGAAGCGGTGCATGCGCCGCCAGCCCTGCGCCGGGTCTTTGCTGTTCGCCATCATGTGCTTGAGTACGCCCGCGGGTTCCAGCACGAACAGCACCAACATGAACAGCGTCCAAAACGCAATCATCGCGTCCAGCCACCAGAAGGCCGCCTGTCCGAGCCAGCTCCAGGCGTGCAGCCGCCACAGCAGGTAACCACCCGATGCACCGGTCAGCAGGACAGCGACGCGAGCCTGCGGGGCGAAGCGGCTTTCGATCTGGTGAAAGCTTTCATGAGGGTCGCCGCCCAAACCGCTCCGCACCGCGGGCAGGAAGACGGCGGTGACGAAAGCCAGTCCGCCGATCCACCAGACGATAGCGACCAGGTGGATGGCGATGGCGATGGCGAGGTCGGACATTGATTCAGTTTTCGGTAGGTGGCGGCCGGTGTTTCACCGGCCATCGTTTGCAGGAAACGGTGCGACGTCAGGTACGCCGACCGTCACTCGGCTTCAGGTATGCCCGATCTCCACGCGCAAAGTCTGCGGGCCCTGTTCCAGGTATTTCCAGCTGAACTGGCCGTTGTGTTCGGCGTCGAACTGATAATACAGCGGCTTGGGGTCGTGGTCGTTGACCCGCTCGAAAGCTTCGCTGGATTTGAGGCTGCCATAAGTCTCGAAAATGAGACGGTGGCGCTCCATCGGGATGAGTTGGCGGACGTCAAGTTTTGTTGCCATGAGTCTCTCCTGTTGCGACGGCAGCCGCGGGTGGGTGGTTCGGGTCAGCGAATGCATGGCGCCGTTGAGGCGTTCGGCTTCGCGCGGGTGCTGGTGACGCAATATTGACCCGCCGGCTGCGGCGATCGGGCCACCGAGGATTTCGATACTGTGCGGCAACTGGCCGGGCCACCACAGGCCGACGACACCGGCACCAACCAGCAGCGCGCAGCCCGTACTACCCAACCACATCACGCTGCCGCCGAGCCAGCCGGTGAAGCCGAGCAACATTGCCAGCAACCCGGCCTCGATCGTCAGCAGCGTCCAGCGCGAACTACAGGCGCTAAGCGAAGTCACGCACGCCGCTCTGGCGCTGGATCCCGCACCGCTTCCCGTCGGGGCGAGGGCACAACCAGTCGGGGTTTGCAAATCCAGGCGCATCGCGATCACGTCAAAAGACTCGTGGACGCAGGTTAGGTGTCGTCCGGATGAATTACATTGACAATAGTCAAAGTTTGTCATGTACGTTGCCAGTAGAGATCAGTGCCGTCGGGGTGCGAACTTGGTGTCGGCATGCGCAATTGATCTGGATCGACTCGGCGGCGGTTGTGTTCGTATACGATTCGTTGTCGAGAGGTCTTGAGCCGCAACGTTGGTGGCATTCATTCGCATGTGCCCGTGCCGCCCGCATGCCGACAAAGGAGTCGTGTTTCGATGGTGCAAGTCACGAGATCGTGAAGCTGCGGTTCGAACACGCGCCGCGCGAATCGCTGATTGAATCACATGGCAAGGGATACGTTTCTCGGGGGCAAGGTCACTTGGCTGTGAACACAGTTGCTCTCCCGCAAGCGGGCGAGGGGACTATGCTGGACTGCGCTGAGATTCACCCGAGGAAGGTTTAGAATCCTTCAGTGTTCATGATTTTTGAGCCCCCAATGAGAATCCTCCACACTATGTTGCGAGTCGGCAATCTCGACCGCTCGCTGGCGTTTTATACCGATGTCCTCGGCATGCACCTGCTGCGTCGCAAGGATTATCCAGAGGGGAAGTTCACGCTCGCCTTTGTTGGCTATCAGGACGAATCCGAAGGTGCCGTGCTGGAGCTGACCCACAACTGGGACACCGCGCAATACGATCTTGGCAACGGCTACGGGCACGTCGCGCTGGCGGTCGAGGATGCCTGCAAGGCCTGCGAGGATATCAAGTCACGCGGCGGCAAGGTGGTACGCGACGCGGGACCGATGAAGCACGGCTCCACCGTGATCGCTTTCGTCGAAGATCCGGACGGCTACAAGATCGAGCTGATTCAGCGCGCCTGAATCGCGGCGGCTATTTCCCGTCGAGCTGGTCCAGCAGTGTCGCCAGATCGTCGGCGTGCTCCTCTTCCATCTCAAGTATGCCTTCGAGCATGCGGCGCGTGGTTGAATCCTTGGTGCCCAAGTATTCGATGATCTCGCGATAGCTGTCGATGGCGATGCGCTCGGCGATCAGATCTTCCTTGATCATGTCGCGCAAGCCAGTGCCTTCGGCGTATTCCGAGTGCGAGCGGGTGGACAGGCCGTCCGGCGAAAAATCGGGCTCGCCGCCAAGCTGGGTGATGCGCATGGCAATTTGGTCGGCGTGCTGTTGTTCCTCGTTGGCGTGCTGCAGGAACTCGGCGGCCACCGGCTGGGCGTTGATGCCGCTGGCCATGAAGTAGTGTCGCTTGTAGCGCAACACGCAGACCAGTTCCGTCGCCAGCGCTTCATTCAGAATCCTCAGAACGGTGACGCGGTCGGCCGCATAGCCTGCGGTAACCGCGCCTTGTTCAATGTGTTTGCGGGCGCGTGCGCGGATCGCCTTGATGTCGCTGACGAAGTTTCCGGAAGCCGGTTTTTTTGGGGCCATTTGAATCTCCGTGTAGTTGGAATGGTGGTCAGCCAAGGGTCAAGGTAGCAAAATCTGCTGCGTTTGCAGCGGTTGACAGCAACGACGGTAGCAGTTCGCTAGTCAATCGCGACCGGCTGGAAAGGTTTCAGCAATAAACACGGCAGGCCTGTTTTGGGATACATTGACACGGATGATTCCGTCCATCCTCAAACTGGATGTTGGCGGATTGCCGGTCAGCTGGATCCGCTGGCAAACCGCCGCCACACTCTACGCGCGCGAGCGCGTCCGCTGGGAGGCGGGCGAGGAGCGGTTTGTCGTTTTCGGCGGCATCAGTGCGGCCACCGGCCAACGCTCGCAGTTGCGCATCGGTTCGATCATCGCCGTGGCTGATCGCTCGCGCCGCTTCCAGAGCAGTGCGTCGATGTTGACCAACCGTACGCTGTTTCAACGCGACCGCAACCTGTGCCTCTATTGCGGTCGGGAATTCTCCGTGCGTGAGCTGACCCGCGATCACATCATCCCGGTCTCGCGCGGTGGCGAAAGCATCTGGGAGAATTGCGTAGCAGCCTGCCGCGCCTGTAACCAGCGCAAAGACAGCCGCACGCCGGAAGAGGCGGGCATGAAATTACTGGCCGTTCCCTACATACCCAATCTGGCCGAATACCTGATTCTCAGCAATCGCAAGATCCTGGCCGACCAGATGGAATTTTTGCAGAGCTTCTCGCGCAAGAAAGCGTCCTGAAACGCGCGACATTACCCCGATAACAGAGGCCCGGTTTGCGGTAGCAGGGTGTGTACAAACAAGCCGGGGCTTCGACTGCGCGGAACCGGACTGCCGCGCCTCCGCAGCGGCGCCCGTACAATCGGCGCATGAAGCCCGATCTCGAGCCGACTCTTATCCTCGTTTTCGTCATCATTGGCGCCAGCGCAGCCATTCTTGCCGCCTGGACCGCACTGCGTTTGCGTGCCATGCTTGCCTCGAGACGTGAAGATGAACGGCTGGAACAGCGGCTGCGGGAAGAGGCCGTTGATACCCGCCGTGAGATCAGCGAACAAGCGCGCGGCCAGAGGGTCGAGCTGGTGGAAAGTCAACGTCGGTTTCTAGAAGATGCGCGCAGGGGTCGCGGCGAACAGGCCGAGGCGCTGGCCCGTTTCGGGCAGGCCCAGCGGCAGGCACTGCAATTGCTGACCGAGGCACAGGCTCACCAAGCTGAAGCCCTGCGCAACAGCCTGGAGACGGCGATGAAAACCCTGCGGGGTGAAAGCGCCGAGAAGCTGGAGCAGATACGCCGCACCGTCGACGAAAAATTGCACGAGACGCTGGAACGCCGCCTCGGTGAATCCTTCAAGTTGGTCAGCGATCGCCTGGAGTTGGTGCACAAAGGCCTTGGTGAGATGCAGGAACTGGCCACCGGCGTCGGCGATCTCAAGCGCGTGCTGACCAACGTAAAATCACGGGGCATCTTCGGTGAAGTGCAACTGGCGGCACTGCTGGAGCAGGTGCTCACGCCCGAGCAATATGATGTCAATGTTGTGACTCGACCCGGCTCGAATGAACGAGTCGAATTTGCAATCAAACTGCCAGGTCGTGGTCCGGACGATACCCCGCTGTGGCTGCCGATCGATGCCAAGTTCCCGCGTGAGGATTATGAACGCCTGATCGATGCACAGGAACGCACTGATGCGCCCGCCGCAGAAGCGGCATCCGCGGCGCTGGAGAGGCGCATCCGCGACGAAGCGAAAACCATCGCCGAGAAATATCTGGCGCCACCACACACCACCGATTTCGGCATTCTGTTCCTGCCGATTGAAGGGCTTTATGCTGAAGTGCTGCGCCGTCCCGGTCTACACGAAGCCCTGCAGCGCGAGCACCGCATCACCGTCACCGGCCCCAGCAACCTTCTGGCCTTTCTCAACAGTCTGCGCATGGGTTTCCGCACGCTGGCCATTGAGAAACGCTCCAGCGAGGTGTGGCAGGTACTGAGCGCGGTCAAAACTGAGTTCGGCAAGTTTGGTGACGTCCTCGACAAGGTCAAGAAGAAGCTGGACGAGGCCAGCAACCAGATTGATCAAACCGGCAGACGCACGCGCGTAATCTCGCGGCATCTGAAGGGGGTCGAGGAATTGCCGGCCGCACAGGCGGGAAAGCTGCTGGGCGCCTTCGCAGACGAGGATGACGCTGCCTAAGTTCTCTCTCTGGGGGAGAGTTTTCTGCTGCCGCGCGTATGCCTGCATCTATTGACCGGCATCCCACATGACTGCGCCCGCAAAAAAGCCGACCCGCATTTCGGCGGGCCGGCTGTGAAGTGATCCGCAATCCTGTAATGATGGAATTGGATTTGCGACGCAGGCCGCGTAGACATTGAGCTTGCCGTTGAGTGAAGCCAGACCCCCACCTTGCGTGATCTGAATTGCATCGAAGGGCTGGGTCGCAGTGAAGCTCAGGTACCCCTGACCGCCGCCAAGCATCCCGAGCAGGTTAAGCTGGATCAGGCTGCTGCCCCCGGCACTCTGAACTGGTTGCTCGGTTCCGCTACCGTCGCGTAACAGCGTCTGCAGGCTCGGCCGAGGTTGGCAAGCCTATGGAGCGGGTGATGGGAATCGAACCCACGTTAGCAGCTTGGGAAGCTGCAGTTCTACCATTGAACTACACCCGCGGCGCGCCAAGGATTATACGGCGAAGTTCAACATTCGTGATGCACACACGATCAACGCTTGCGATACTTGAACGATGACACAAGCCGCCGACTTTCTGACCCAGGCTGGCGCAATCCGGTTCTCCGTATTCGCGGTGATCATTGTGCTGATGGGTTTGTGGGAATGGCGCTGGCCGCGCCGTCAGCGCGTGGTGCCGTATTCACGCCGCAGCCGCTGGCCGTCCAATTTCGGCATCACCGCGCTCAACGGTGCTGCCGCCGGTGTATTAATCCCATTGGGCGCGGTGGGCGTTGCGCTGCTGGCTCAACGGCAGGGCTGGGGTCTGTTCAACCTGCTACCGGTGCCGGGTTGGCTGGCGTTCGTGCTTTCGATCGTGTTGCTGGATCTGACCATCTACCTGCAGCATCTGCTGTTGCATGCGATACCGGTGTTGTGGCGAATCCACCGCATGCACCACGCCGATCTGGATCTGGACGTGTCTAGCGGCGGCCGTTTCCATACTTTTGAAATTTTGTTGTCGGCGCTGGTCAAGATGGCGGTAGTGCTGATGCTGGGGGCGCCGGCACTTGCGGTGCTGGCGTTCGAGGTGCTGCTCAACGCCACCTCCATGTTCAATCATTCCAACGTCTACTTACCGCCTGCGGTGGATCACGTACTGCGCGGTTTGCTGGTGACGCCGGACATGCACCGCGTGCATCACTCCATCGTGCGGGTTGAGACCAACAGTAATTACGGTTTCAACCTGTCGTGGTGGGATCGGCTGTTCAGGACTTATTGCGCGCAACCTGCCCGCGGACACCAGGATATGGTGATCGGCATTGAGCAGTTCCGTCATTTGAGCGATCAGCGCTTCGATCGCATGTGGATGATCCCGTTCCGCAGCGATGATGCGCGTTAGACTTATGCGATGCAGATCGTCCTCAATGGCATCCCGCGTCAGGTGGCGGCTGGAGTCACCGTCGCCCGGCTCGCACTTGAAATCGTGCCCACCGCCCGGCGCATCGCAGTCGAGTTGAACGGCGAGATCCTGCCGCGCAGCCGTCACGCCGAACATCGCCTTGACGACGGTGACCGAGTCGAGATCGTGCAGGCCATCGGCGGCGGGTGATTCCGGCGCGATTATCAAACAGTTTTAACCGCAGATTTCACGGATTTCACCAAAACAAAAGATCAATATCTTCAATCTGCGTAATCCGTAGAATCTATGGCTTCGTTTTTTGCGGAACAGGAGTTAACCCATGGACAGCCCCACATTGACGATTGACGATCCGCTGCTGATCGCCGGTCAAGCCTATGCTTCTCGTCTGCTGACCGGTACCGGCAAGTATCAGGATATGGAGCAGACGCGGCTGGCTACCGAGGCGGCCGGTGCGCAGATCGTTACCGTCGCCATCCGTCGGGTCAATATCGGTCAGGATCCCAAACAGCCCAATCTGCTCGATGTGCTGCCGCCCGATCGCTACAAACTGCTGCCCAACACCGCCGGCTGTTACACCGCCGAGGACGCGGTGCGGACCTGCCGGCTGGCGCGCGAACTGCTCGACGGTCACAACCTGGTGAAACTGGAAGTGCTGGGCGATCCGAAAACGCTGTATCCCGATGTGGCAGCGACCCAGCAAGCTGCCGAGCAACTGGTGAAAGAAGGCTTTGAGGTGATGGTCTACACCAGCGACGATCCGATCATCGCGCGGCGGTTGGAGCAGATCGGCTGCGTCGCGGTGATGCCGCTGGCTGCCCCCATCGGTTCCGGGCTGGGGATCCAGAACCGCTACAACATTATGGAAATCGTCGATAACGCAAACGTGCCGGTGCTGGTCGACGCCGGCGTTGGTACCGCCTCCGACGCGGCGGTGGCAATGGAATTGGGCTGCGACGGCGTGTTGATGAACAGCGCCATCGCCAGCGCGCGTGATCCGGTGCGCATGGCCGCTGCCATGAAGCACGCCATCATCGCCGGACGGCTGGCGTTTCTGGCCGGACGGATGCCGCGGCGGCGCTACGCCTCGGCGTCGTCGCCTGAAACCGGTTTGGTGGATTGAGCTGTCGTTGCAGGTGCCATCGCGGACGTGCACTCGCAAAATCTGCGCAATGAAGGTTCGGCGATGAGTGCCGCTGAGCCGGACCTGCGGCATCGCCACGTGCGTAGTTTCGTGCGCCGCGAAGGCCGGCTGACGCCAGCGCAGGCCGATGCGCTCGACCGCTTGTGGCCGCGCTACGGTATCGAGCCGCCGGCGGCACCGCTGGCGCTCGATGCGCTGTTCAGTCGAAACGCGCCGCGGATGCTGGAGATCGGGTTCGGCGCCGGCGAGCATCTGTTGGCGCGTGCCGCGGCCGAACCGCAGCATGATTTCATCGGCATCGAAGTGCATCGGCCCGGCGTCGGCCGCCTGCTGCGCGAAGCGGAGATCGCCGGTTTGGACAATCTGCGCGTGGCGGTTTCCGATGCGGTCGAAGTCCTGCGCGACTGGCTGTTGCCGGCATCGCTCGACGAGCTGGTGCTGTACTTTCCAGATCCGTGGCCGAAGAAGCGCCATCACAAGCGCCGGCTGGTGCAGCCCGAATTCTCGCGACTCGCCGCCCGTGTGCTGAAGCCCGGCGGATTGTGGCGGCTGGCCACCGACTGGGCCGATTACGCGCAGCACATGCGCGAGGTGCTGGACGCGGCGCCGGAATTCGAGAGTCTCGGCGAGGGAGGAACCGGCTATGTCACGCGGCCCGGCAGCCGGCCACCGACGCGTTTCGAGCGTCGCGGGGAACGACTGGGGCATGCCGTGTTCGATCTGGCGTATCGGCGTCGCCTGTAACCCGATTCCGCGCAGTGGAGCCGGGGTTTACGACGGACGTTCCCGGCTTGCCTTTGGTAAATCCGGCTATGCGGCTTGGGAGACGCGTTGTTTCCGCATCAACAGCACCAGCAGCCACAACGCCGGCAGACTGAGCGCGGCGGTATAGAGGAAGAACGTCGGATAACCGAGGTGATCGACCAGCACGCCGGAGAAACCGTCGATCACCTTGCCGGGCAGCGACCACAGCGACGAGAACAGCGCGTACTGGGTGGCGGTGTAAGCGGTGTTGGTGAGGCTCGACAGATAGGCGATGAAGGCGGTGCCCTCGATGCCGCTGCCGAAGTTGTCGATGGTGATGGCGGTGGCCAGACTCCAGGGCTGGTGCGGCAGCGCCGTCATCGCGGCAAAGTAGAGGTTGGCGGTGGCGATCAGCAGCAGGCCGACCAGCAGCGTGCGCAGCAGGCCGTAGCGTGCCACCAGGCCACCGCCGACCGCCGCGCCGACCATGGTCATGACGACGCCGAAGATTTTGGAGATGGCGGCGATCTGATCCAGCGAGAAGCCGAGTTCGAGATAGAACGGATTGGCCATCACACCCTTGGTGAAATAGGCCAGCCGGTAGAGGCAGACGAAGGCCAGAATCAGCACCGCCAGGCTCATCTCGTTGCGGCGGAAGAAATCGAGGAACGGACACACCACCGCGCCGATCAGCCAGGCCGTTATATCGCGCAGTGCCGGTGACCAGTGCGCCTTGCGCTGCAGGAAATCCACCACGCGCTGCTCGTCCTGCCAGGCCGCGCGGTTGGGCGAAACCTCCGGCTCCGGTACCAGCAACGTGGTGAGGATGCCGACCCCCATCAGCGCCGCCATGCTCAGGTAGGCCAGATGCCAGCCGCCGGCCGCGGCGATGAGCAGCGCGCCGGCACCGGCCGCCAACATGGCGATGCGATAGCCGAACTGGTACACCGCCGCCATCGCGCCCTGCCGCTCCAGACCCACCGCCTCGATCCGCCAGGCGTCGACGCAGATGTCCTGGGTGGCGGAGGCGAAGGCGACGCCGATGGCCAGCCACACCAGTTGCCTCAGATGGGTGGCGGGATCGGCGGTGGCAATGCCCAGCAGCCCCGCCGTGACGCCGAGCTGCGCCACCAGCAGCCAGGCGCGGCGCCGGCCCAGCAGCCGTGTCAGTCCCGGTAGCGGCAGGCGGTCGACCACCGGCGCCCAAAAAAACTTCAGCGAATAACTCAGGCCCACCCAACTGAAATAGCCGATGGTGGTGACGCTGACGCCGGCCAGCGCCAGCCACGCTGACAGCGTCGAGAACACCAGCAGGAATGGCAGACCGGAGGAGAAGCCGAGAAAGAACATGCCGGCCACGCGCGGGTGCCTATAGGCATCGATTGCATCGCGCCAGCCGCGACGCGGTGGCGACCCGGCTGGAGATGGCTCAGTCGGCATAATCGACGATCAGCGGCGCATGATCGGAGAAGCGTTGTTCCTTGTAGACGGATGCCGTGCGCAGACGCGAAGCCATGTCCGGCGTGACGATCTGGTAATCGATGCGCCAGCCGACGTTGTTGGCCCAAGCCTGGCCACGGTTGCTCCACCAGGTGTAGCCGTCGCCTTCGACGTCCGGATACAGCCTGCGGTAGGCATCGATCCAGCCCAGTTCATTGAAAGTCTTGTCCAGCCAGGCGCGCTCGTGTGGCAGGAAGCCGGAGTTCTTCTGGTTGGACTTCCAGTTCTTCAGGTCGCGTTCGGTGTGGGCGATGTTCCAGTCGCCGCACAGCACATAGTCGCGGCCGTTGGCACGCCATTCGCGCAGCTTGGGCAGGAAGAACTCAAGAAAGCGATCCTTGCTGGCCTGCCGATCGAGGTTTGACGAACCCGATGGCAGATATAGCGATACCACCGACAGATTGCCAAAGCGATATTCAAGATAGCGGCCTTCGTCGTCGAACTCGGCCGCACCGAGTGTGTCGAGCACCGTGTCCGGCGCGCGGCGCGAGTAGATCGCCACGCCGGCGTAACCTTTCTTTTGCGCGCTGTTGAGGTGGGGATGCCAGTCGGCTGGCGAGAAAACCGGGTCGGCGGCGAGATCAGCGGGTTGCGCCTTGGTCTCCTGCAGGCAGAAGACATCAGCGTCCTGCCGTGTCATCCAGTCGAAGTAACCTTTACGCGCAGCGGCGCGGATGCCGTTGAGATTGAGGCTGACGATTTTCACGTGTGAGGGGACGGGGCAAAGCTCTATCATACGGTTACATTCCAAATTCTTCCGGCCGCATTTCGTGTCGATGGAACCCTACCAGAGCGAATTCCTGAAGCTGGCGCTGGCACACGATGTGTTGCGCTTTGGCGCGTTCACGTTGAAGTCCGGCCGCGTCAGCCCGTATTTTTTCAACCTCGGCCGCATCAGCTCTGGCGCTGCGCTGCGCACGCTCGGGCGCGCTTACGCGGCGGCGCTGGATGCCTCCGGTATCGAGTTTGACCTGCTGTTCGGCCCCGCCTACAAAGGCATTCCGCTGGCGGTGGCGGCCAGTCTCGCTTATGCCGAGCGGGGCCGGGATGTGCCGTTCGCCTATAACCGCAAAGAAGCCAAGGATCACGGCGAGGGTGGCGTGCTGGTGGGTGCTGATGTGCGTGGCCGCCGTGCGGTGATTGTTGATGATGTGCTCACCGCCGGTACCGCGCTGCGACAGTCGATAGCCTTGTTGCGCGCAGCCGAGGCCACGCCGGTGGTGGCGCTGATAGCGCTCGATCGTCAGGAACTGGGCGGTTCGGGTCTGTCTGCAGTGGCGGAGCTGGCGCGCGACGAAGGGCTGTCGGTGCAGTCGCTGGTCGGCGTCGGCGAGATTCTCGAATATCTGGGGCGGCACGCGGCGACGACAGTTGAACCGGCGGTGATCGATTCGATCCGCGCCTATCAGGCGCGCTACGGCGCCGAGGTCTGATGTCGAATCCGTCGCCAGTGCAGCTATTGCTGGCCTCCCGTTCACCGCGCCGCGCCGAACTGCTGCGACAGATCGGTCTGCGCTTTGAAATACAGCCCGCTGATGTGCCGGAGGTTCCCGGTGCCGGCCAAGCGCCGGGTGAATATGCCTTGGCCATTGCGCTGGCCAAGGCGCGTGCCGTCGCCGACCTGAGGCAATCGAATTCGACCCTCTCCCTGCCAGTGCTGGGCGCCGATACCGACGTGGCGCTGGACGGTGAAATCCTCGGCAAACCGACGGATCGTGCAGCGGCACTGGACATGCTGGCTCGGCTGTCGGGGCGGACGCATCAGGTTTGCAGCGCGGTGGCGATAATCCATGACGAGGGTGATGGCGCGCGTTTCGACACCGTGCTATCGGTGACGCAGGTCAGCTTCGGCCCCATCAGCGTCGATGAAGCTGCCGCCTACTGGGACAGCGGCGAGCCTGCCGACAAGGCCGGCGCCTACGCCATCCAGGGCTACGCCGCGCGCTGGGTGCGGGAGATTCACGGCAGTTACACCGGAGTGGTCGGCCTGCCGCTGTACGAAACCGTGCGACTGTTGAATCGCTTCGGCGTCCGTCTCCCGTAATGAGTACCGAAATTCTCGTCAATATCGGTCAGCAGGAGACCCGCGTGGCGCTGGTCGAAGGCGGCGCAGCGCAGGAAATCTACGTCGAGCGCGCAGCGCGCCACGGTCTGGTCGGCAATATCTACAAGGGTACGGTGAAGCGGGTACTGCCGGGCATGCAGGCGGCGTTCGTCGATATCGGCCTGGAGCGTACCGCTTTCCTGCACGTCGCCGACATGGTCCATACCGTCGACCGCGCCGTACCGATGCCGGCAGTGGGGAGTCTGCTCAGCGAGGGCCGGGAAGTGCTGGTGCAGGTGTTGAAGGATCCGCTGGGCAGCAAGGGTGCGCGGCTGACCACGTTGCTGTCGGTGCCGTCGCGCTATCTGGTGCTGCTGCCGCACGAGCGGCACATCGGCGTTTCCGCACGGATCGAGGATGAAGCGGAACGTTCGCGCCTGCACGACCTCCTTGATCGGCTGGTGCTGGAGATCGCGCCGCAGGTGCTGGAGAAAGGCGGCGGCGTCATCGCGCGCACCGCAGCGGAAGGGGTCGACGAAACATCGCTGGCCAACGATCTGCACTTCCTGAGCCGGCTGTGGGGCGCGATCGATGCGCAGACCCGGCAGACGCAAGTGGGGCATCTGGTGCACGGCGATCTGCCGCTGTCGATGCGGGTTCTGCGCGACCTGCTAGGGACCGTGGTGGACCGCGTGCGAATCGACCGTGAAGCGGAATGCCGCAGTGTCAGGCAGTTCGCACAGGTATTTGTGCCGGAGGCGGCGGACAAGATCGAACTGCACGACAGCGCCGTGCCGATCTTCGACCTGTACGGGGTCGAGGATGAACTCAACCGGGCGCTGGAGCGTCAGGTCGCGCTCAAGTCCGGAGGCCATCTGATCATCGATCAGACCGAGGCGATGACCACCATCGACGTCAATACCGGCGCCTTCACCGGGCATCGCAATCTCGACGAAACCATCGTCAAGACCAATCTCGAGGCGGTGCAGAGCATCGCCCGGCAACTGCGCCTGCGCAATCTCGGCGGCATTATCATCATCGATTTCATCGATATGAGCGACGACAATCATCGCGCGCAGGTGATGCGCACGCTGGAGAAGGAGATCGCCCGCGATCCGGCACGCACCTGCATCCACCCGTTTTCGCCGTTGGGCCTGGTGGAGATGACACGAAAGCGCACGCGCGAGAGTCTCGGCCACATTTTGTGCGAGCCGTGCAGTGCCTGCAGCGGCCGCGGCACGGTGAAGACGGTAGAGACGATCTGCCATGAAATTGCACGCGAAGTGCAGCGCGCGGCGCGGCAGTTCGACGCGAAAACATTTCTGGTGCTGGCAGCGCCGGCGGTGATCGCGCGCCTGCAGGAACAGTCCGGTGGGCTGGCCGAGATCGAGGCGGCGTTGACGCGCCCGATCAAGCTGCAGGTGGAATCGCATTATCAGCAGGAGCTGTTCGATGTGGTTCCCGTGTAGACGTTCGGGCAGACGTACGGACTGTTGACGACGCATGGAGCGCATCCGTCGCCGCTGGTGGACCCGCCTGATTACGATCGGGGCGTTGCTGATCGTCGTCGCCGCGACGCTCAGCGGGCTGTTCCGGCTGGCGATGGAAGCGGTGCCCGGTTATCGCCAGACCGTGCAGGAATACATTGTCGCGGCGATTGGCACGCCACTGCGGATCGGCGCCATCCGCTTGACCTGGCGCGGCTTCGAACCGGGCCTGGCACTGGACAGTGTCGATCTGCTCGATGCCCGGCAACAATCCTATCTGCACATTCAGGCGCTGCGGCTGGACGTCAACCCGTTGCACCTGTTGCACGGCGATCTGGCGCCGTCGCGCATACAGGTAACCGGTCTGACGCTGAAGGTCGCCGTCGACGCCCAGGGTCGCTGGTCGCTGCCGGGTTTGACGCAATCGGGCGTCGACGACGATCGGGCGTTGCACCATATGTTCGATGCCATCCAGGTTCTGCGTTTGAAACGATGCACGCTGGTGTTGAACGATGCCCGCCTGCAGGACGGCGCACTGTCGTTCGGACTGGACGCCAGCCTGCACCGTCGTGACGGCGGTTATCGACTGCATGTTGCCGCGCAGCCGCCGCCCGGTATCGCTGCGGCGGCGACGCTCGTTCTGAATCTGCGCGGCGATCCGTTGAACCCGCAGACCTGGAGCGGCGACTGGGATGGCACGCTGAACGGGTTGCGCAGCCTGCCGTGGCTAGCGCTGGCGCTGCCCGGAAAAACGACGTTGGCGATTGACGATGGCCGTGTCCACGCCGCCGGCCATCTCGAGCAGGGCCGGCCGGTTGATGCTCATCTGCGGCTGGCGGCAAACGCGCTGGCGGCAGTGCAGGCGGGCACAAACGTCAAGCCGCTGCAAGATTTACAGGCGGAACTGCAAATACAACATCGAGCCGCGGGCTGGCAGTTGTCGTTGCAGCACCTGCAGTTGCGCGGCGCGCGCGGTGCGTGGACTTCGCAGGGCAACATGAGCGTGCAGGGCAATGCGCAGGACGGAACGCGGATCGACATCGGTCTGCGACGCCTGCGCCTGGACGACGTGGTGCCGTGGCTGGCGCTATGGCCGCAGCTCGACCGCTATACCCGGAGGTTGCCGCAACTGCATGGTGACCTTGAACAACTGGCTTTGCGCGCTGCGCCTGCAGGTGGTGGCGGCAGTCACTACAGCCTGCACTCGGACCTCGTGGGGACGGGTTGGGAGGCGCACAACGGCCAACCCGGTGTCGAACATCTGTCCGGACACGTTGTCGCAGACCAGGACGGCGGTCTTTTCCAACTGGCAGGGCCGCCGCCCGCGGTCAGCGATCCGGCGTTGTTCGCCGTGCCCATGGTGTTTGATGCGTTGAGCGGTTCGCTGCAGTGGCAGCACAGCGATAGCGGCTGGACCTCGCAGGTCCACGATTTCGAGTGGCAACTGCAGGGTAGCCGCGGCAACGGCCATGCGACGCTCGGTTGGCCGGCCGGAGCTGCCGCTGCAAACGGACCCAACATTGACCTCGTACTGGATTTCAGCGCCGCCGACGCCACCCGGTTGAAGCCGCTGATGCCGCTGGACTGGGGCGCCGATCTGCGCGACTGGTTGCAGCACGCGGTGGTGCATGCGCGACTGCTCAAGGGTCACGCCGAAATCAACGGGTCGCTGGCGGATTTCCCCTACGACAAGAAATCCGCCGACAGCTCATCCAAGGGGCGTTGGGCACTGGATCTGACGGTCGACCACGCCACACTGGATTACGCGCCGGGCTGGCTGCCGGCCGATCATCTGTCGGCACAACTGAAGTTCCGCGGCAATGGCCTGCAGGTCAGCAGCCAGCACGCACAGATCGATGGCATCGCACTGAACTCGGTGCAAGCGGTGTTTGCCGATTTCGACGATCACCAGCTGCAGGTGAATCTGGCCGGCAGCGCCGACGCTGCCCGTTTCTACGATCTGCTGAGACGCTCGCCTCTGCATGCGCGCCTGTCCGGGCTGCTCGATAAAACCGCTGCCAGCGGGCCGGCACAGGCGCGGGTCAGCTTGCATATTCCTTTGCAGGATGCCGCCGCCACCGACGTCGAGGGTACGGCGCAATTACAGGGCGCGCAGTTGCGTTATCGGGATATCGATACGCCGGTGACCGCACTCGGCGGCCAAGTCAGCTTCGACAATCGCGGCGTGCAGGCCTCCGATCTGCACGGTCGCTTCTACGATACCGATCTGCAGGCGGCGATCGTGCCGACAAAGGCCAGCCCCGCTGGCCAACTGCAGATGCATTTCACGGTCAGCGCCAGCGACGCTGTGATCGGTGCTTTCGTTCCACACTGGCTGCAGGCGCGGTTGCAAGGACACTCACAATGGCAGGCCGACCTGCCGCTGGACGGAGCCGAGGCCGGCCGCCTGCGTTTGAGCTCCGATCTGGTCGGTACCGCCGTTCGCTTGCCGGTGCCGGCCGGCAAGACGGCAGCCGCCCATTTACCGCTGACGCTGACGGTGAGCGGCAGCGAGCGGGTGCCGCTGCGCGTGGACATCGACGGCGGCGATCACTTGGGCGCGGCGCTGCGTTTCGGTTTGGCAAGGACTACCGGGGGCGCGGCCAATCCAGCGCCGGCTGTCGGCAGTCGCAAAGCCAGCACCACCGCTGACGCGCTGCAGTTGCGTGCGTTGGCGCTGCGCGTGGGGGCGGGCGTCACGCCAACGTTGGACGACGACGGCGTGCGCATTGGCGGCAGTTCATCGAAGCTGGATCTCGGCGCGGTATTGGCGCTGCTCGATGCCGCCCCCTGGGAGTCGGACGACCACAGCGACACGTCGACGCTGCCGTTTCTCAGCGCCGATCTGCACTGTAAAAGCCTGTATTACGATCAATGGCAGTTGCAGCCGGTGCATGTGGTGATCGCGCCTGCTGCAGATGGTCCGCGTCTGTTATTCGACGGTCCTGGCGCCGCCGGGACGCTGGACTGGAACCGCAGTCGGCGAGTGATCCTCGGGCGTTTGCAGCATCTAGCGCTGCGGCCGGTGCCGGAGACGGCAGCGCCGCCTGCAGAATCCCCCTCGGCATTAGGCGCAAGCGCGCCGCTCGATCCGACTGCGCTGCCAACACTGGACCTCGATATCGCCAACACCAAGCTGGGCGGCTATGCGCTCGGGCGGTTGCAGGTGCTGACCACTCGCGTCGCCAATGGCCAGCACCTGCAGATGCTGAATCTGTCCGGAGGCCGGGCGCGGTTGGCCGCCAGCGGTGGCTGGCAACGCTACAACACCGGCCGTGGTTCCTCGGCGCAACTGGGTTTCCGGCTTAACATCGACGATTTGGCCAAGGCCTTGAAAGCGCTCGGCTTCACCCAGAACATCAGCGCCAAACACGCGGAATTCAGTGGCTCCTTGGGTTGGCCCGTGGCCACTCAGGGGATCGATCTGGCGCAAGCGCAGGGCAAAGTCAAGATCGCCCTCAGCAACGGCCTGGTCAAGGCCGTAAAGCCGGGTGCCGGACGGGTACTCGGCCTGCTTAATATCTATGCCCTGCCGAGACGACTACTGTTCAATTTCCGCGATGTCGTCGACAAGGGGTTAGGATTCGATCACGTCAAAGGCGATTTTGCGCTGAGCAAGGGTCAGGCTATCACCCACAACCTTTCCATCGTCGGTCCATCGTTGCACATGGATGTCGATGGACGCATCGGTCTAGAGGCGGAAGACTTTGACGAGATCGTCACCGTCTACCCGGACATCTCCACCAGTGTCACCCTGGGCGCTTTGCTGCTCGGTGGGCCGGTGGCGGGCGGCATCGCGTTGCTGGCGCAGCAATTGGTGGGCAAGGCGCTGGATACGTTGACCAAGCTCAGTTACCACGTCACCGGAAGCTGGGATAATCCGCAGGTGGTGCGGGTCAACGAGGAGCATCAGGTGCAACATCGGGCGGCGCCGATCACCAAACCGCAGGATGCAAAACCTGCAGTCCACGACGGCAAGACGGGGCTGCAACCATAAGCTGATTCCAACGAGGCAGATCATGCGGACGCAGGACGGCATCATCGCAGCGGTGCAACTCAACAGCGGCGACGACGTTGCCGCCAACCTGGCACGTGCCGGTGAACTGCTGACACAGGCCGCTGCAGACGGCGCGGCGCTGGCGGTGTTGCCAGAGAACTTCGCCTTCATGGGCGCGCATGGGGGCGACAAGCTGGCCCACGGCGAAGATGACGGCCGTGGCCCGATCCAGGATTTTCTGGCTGTTGCCGCACAGCGCCTGAAACTGTGGATCGTCGCCGGCACGGTGCCGCTATCGGTCGCGGGCGACACGCAGCATGTGGCGCCGGCCTGTCTGGTGTACGACGCCGAGGGCCGGCGTGTCGCGCGTTACGACAAGATCCACCTGTTCGATGTCGACGTACCCGACAGTCACGGCGAGCGTTACCGCGAATCCGCCAGCCTTGCCGCCGGCCCGTTGACGCCGCTGTGTGTCGATACGCCGCTGGGCCGGCTGGGCCTGAGTGTGTGCTACGACCTGCGCTTTCCCGAGCTGTACCGGCGGCTGGTCACCGACGGTGCCGAGATTCTCACCGTTCCGGCGGCGTTTACCCGGCGCACCGGCCGCGCCCACTGGGATCTGTTGTTGCGCGCACGCGCAATCGAAAATCAGGCCTGGGTGGTGGCGTCTGCGCAGTGCGGCAGCCATCCCGGCGATCGAGCGACCTGGGGCAACAGTCTGATCGTCGATCCCTGGGGTGAAGTGCTGGAACGTCGTGAAAGCGGTGAGGGGGTGGTGCTGGCGACGGTGTCGCGGCAGCATCAGCAATCATTGCGCACCGGGTTCCCGGTTCTGAAGCACCGGCGTCTGTAGTCGGACACGGTTATCCGGCATGGAATTGGTCAATCAGGTTTTGCTCGTCACCGGACTGCTGGTGCTGCTGAGCATCCTGGCAACGGCGTTCATGCCGCGGCTGGGCGCACCGTTACTGCTGGTCTTCCTGTTGGTCGGCATGCTGGCGGGCGTGGACGGGCCGGGCGGCATCAGCTTCCAGAATTTCGCCGTCGCCAATTTCGCCGGCACCGCGGCGTTGGCGGTGATCCTGTACGACGGCGGGCTGCGCACGCGGCTGGCGGATTTCCGCACCGGTTTGTGGCCGGCACTGGGCCTGTCGATTTTCGGCGTACCGATCACCATGGTTATCACCGCCGGCTTCGCTAAATTGGCCTTCGACCTGACTTGGCCGCAAGCGTTGCTGATTGGCGCCATCGTCAGTTCCACCGACGCCGCCGTCGTATTCTCGCTGCTCAACGCCCGTGGCAGCATTTTGAATCGCCGCGTCGGTTCGGTGCTGGAGATCGAGTCCGGCACCAACGATCCGATGGCGGTCATGTTAACGCTGGCGCTGCTGCTCTACATCGGCGCGCCACAGCAGTTCGACTGGAGCACGGCACTGTTTTTTTTGTTGCGGCAGCTGACGTTGGGTTTCTTGCTGGGCTGGGCCGGCGGCCGACTGATCCATACCGCGATCAACCGGCTCGATCTCGGTGAAGCGCTGTATCCGCTGCTGGCGCTGTTCGGCGGGCTGCTGGTGTTCGGACTCACCGGCACGCTGGGCGGCAGCGGCTTTCTCGCCGTCTACCTCGCCGGACTGGTCGTGGGCAACGGCGATGTTCGTGGGCAGGCGTCGATCCAGCAGTTTCACCACGTTATCGCGTGGCTGGCGCAGATCGGTCTGTTCGTAATGCTGGGCATGTTGGTGACCCCTTCGCATCTGTTGCCGGTGGCGTTGCCGGCGCTGGCGGTGGCGCTGGCGATGATTCTGGTGGCGCGGCCGCTGGCGGTGCTGCTGACGGTAGCGCCATTCAGATTTCCAAGACGCGAGCTGGGTTTCATTGCCTGGGTTGGCTTGCGCGGATCGGTGCCGATCGTGCTCGCCACCTATCCGCTGATGAGCGGGACCCCACACGCTCAAGTCATCTTCGATACGGTGTTTTTCATCGTGCTGGTGTCGCTGGTGTTGCAGGGCTGGACCGTGGCGTCGGCCGCGCGCCTGCTGAAACTGCAAACACCGCAGCCAGCGGCTCGTGTGCACCGCATGGATCTCGATCTACCCGGCAGCCAGGGCTACGAAGTGGTGAGCTATCGCCTGGCCAAGGCCTGCCCGATGATCGGCAAGCCACCACAGCGGCTGCCGTTGCGTGCACCGACGCGGCTGGTCAGCGTGTCGCGGCGTGGGCGGGTGCTGGCGGAGAATCAGTGGGATGCACTGCAGATTGGCGATTACGTGTCTCTGCTGGCCTCGCGTCACGAGGTCGAGGATCTTGACCGCCTGTTCGAATCCGAACCGCTGCCGCAGGAGATGCGCAGCTACTTCGGAGATTTCATCATAGATCCGGACGCGCCGATGCAGGCGCTTGCCGATCTCTATGGGGCGCATGTTCCCGCCGATGTCGGCGAGCGCAGCGTCAGCGGATTCATCGCCAAACATCTGCTGCGGCCGGTCGTGGGTGACCGCCTGCAACTGGGTCCGGTGGACTTGGTGATCCGCCAGATGGAAGGTAGCCGCATCACTGCGCTGGGGTTGCGGTTTGCCGAAGCCAGGGACGAAGTTCCGGCGGTAGACGGGGATAAGAAAGATACGTAGACGGGATAGTTGCGCGACGTTATTCCCCCGTGGGTGGCTGCAAAGTGATATTTCCTTCTCCCGCAAGCGGGAGAAGGTGTCGCGCAGCGACGGAAGAGGGCGTCGCGCAGCGCCGTGCAACTTGAGTGCTGGAGTCGAGCTATGGTTTCGCGCAGCAGCGCGAAACCCAAACTTGAATCTGGCACCACACTCGAACTCGCGCAGACGCGTCTGTTGGCACCAGCCGGCTTCGACGCTTCCGCGTTCGAAGGTCTGTTGAGCGGCCTGATGAAGCCAGGCATTCGGCCGCCGCCATCGCTCATCAGGGGGCAGTCGGGCCGCGTGGCGGTGCGATCCAACGGTGAGACGAGCCCGCGCCGGCTGGCAGCGGGCCGGTGGTGCTGGGGCCGGGCCGAATCGGTCAGCCGGTGGCCAGTCCGCTGTGCACGGTGGTCGACGACGGCACGATTCCCAATCGCCGCGGCCCGCTGACGCGGGACGATGAGGGCACGCCGACGCATTGCACCACGCTGATCGGCAACGGCCCGCAGGCGCTGTCGAAAGTGTCGATGCTGGGCACCGATCTCAAGCTCGACAGCAGCATCGGTGTCTGCGGCAAGGAAAGCCAGAGCGTGTCGCTGAAAAATAGTCCCTCCGACAGGTTCAGTCCGTGGGTGCGCAACGGTTGATCGAAGCAGAATGCGCTAATCTGGGCAACCCGACCGCGGAGAAGCTCATGCGCAAGCTGATCATCACTGTGGCATGTCTGCTGGCGATGCCGGTGCTGGCGGCCAGCCCGAAACTCGATCTGCTGAAACTGCCGGCTGGTTTCAGTGTTTCGATCTACTCTGACGCCGTACCTTCGGCCCGAGAGATGGCTCTTGGTGACAAGGGCACGGTGTTTGTCGGCTCAATGCGCGCCGGCAAAGTGTATGCGCTCACCGATAGTGATCACGATGGCCATGCTGATCGGATGCGCGTCGTTGCCAGCGATCTGCAAATGCCGGTCGGCGTGGCTTTTCACAAAGGCGACCTGTACATCTCCGCGGTCAGCCGCATTTTGGTGCTACGCGACATCGAAGCGCACTTGGACAAACCACCTCAGCCTGCCGTGGTCACCGACAAGTTGCCCAGCGAAACTCACCACGGCGGGAAGTTTATCGCCTTCGGCCCCGACGACCGGCTGTATGTGCCCATCGGTGCACCGTGCAATGTCTGCGATCACAAAGGCTATGCCCGCCTTCTGAGCGTGAAAGCCGACGGTAGCGACTGGCAGCCCGTTGCCAGTGGCATTCGCAATACGGTCGGTTTCGACTGGCAACCGGGTACCGGGAAACTGTGGTTCACCGACAACGGCCGCGACATGCTGGGCGACAATGTTCCCGGTGATGAGTTGAATCGTATTGATCATGCCGGCCAGCATTTCGGTTTTCCCTACTGCCACCAGGGCGACATCGCCGATCCGCACTTCGGACGCGATCACCCCTGCAAGGACTACGCCCCGCCTGCCAAAGTGCTGGGCGCTCACGTCGCGTCCTTGGGGATGCGTTTTTACACCGGCGCGATGTTCCCCAAAACCTACCAGGGCGATATCTTCATTGCCGAGCACGGATCCTGGAACCGCAGCGAAAAATCCGGGTACCGTGTCATGCGCGCCGCAATCAAAGGCGACAAAGTCACGGCTCTTGAACCTTTTCTTACCGGCTTCCTGCAAGGCCAGGACGCCTGGGGTCGCCCAGTCGACGTGCAGCCCATGCCCGACGGCAGCCTGCTGGTTTCTGACGATCGCATGGGTGCGATTTATCGGGTGACTTATGACGGGACTCGGGACTCGCAAGAGTAAAAGCGGACAGGCTGAGCATCACCCCACGAAACCCGAATCCCGGCGACTGACAGGGAGCCAATCCATGGAACTACGCAGCAACAATTTCGACCACGGCACCATGACACCACCATTCTGGACCGCCTTGCATTCGGCAAGCCGGGTGACCCGGTGGCATTGTCGGAGAACCTGAGCCCGCATCTGGCGTGGAAGGATGTATCGGCCGGCACGCGCTCGTTCGTTTTGACCCGTATCGATGATGACGCACCCAGCAAGGGTGATGACGTCAATCAGGTCGGGCGCGAAGTGCCCTCGGATCTGCCACGCGTGGAGTTCGTGCACTGGCTGATGGCCGACATCCCGACCGAGTGCGGCGAACTGGCCGAAGGTAGTTGCAGTGAGGGTGTGATCGCGCGCGGCAAACGTGAATCGGTGGGTACACCAGGGAGCGTGCAGGGTCGCAACGACTACACGAGTTGGTTTGCTGGTGACGATGACATGGCGGGTGAGTTCCGCGGCTACGATGGGTCCTGCCCGCCATGGAACGATTCATTGCCACATCACTACCAGTTCGACCTGTATGTGATTGACGTGCGCAGTCTGGAGCTCGATCTCGGCTTCACGCTGGAGAAGAGAACATCGAGCGATGCTGGAACTGAATACGGCAGGCTGTCGTCACAACCCCGCCTTCTCAGTCCAATGATGGTTGATTTTAACACTCAGCACGGTTGAAACAGCCGCGGCTGATACCATGCTCACCTATATCCTGAAGTCGATGTATCACAGGCGCTGCCCATGTCCGAAGTCATTTCCCCCGTCACCTCTCCTGGCATCACATTCGATCTCGCGCAAACGCGGTTGCTGGCGCCCGCCGGTCTTGATGTGTCCGCGCTGGAAGGACTGTTGGGCGGGTTGATGAAGCCCGGCATCGATGCTGCCGATCTGTATTTTCAACATGCGGTGTCGGAAAGCTGGATCTTCGAGGACGGTATCGTCAAGTCCGGTAGCCACAGTGCCGAGCGTGGGGTAGGCGTACGCGCCATCAGTGGCGACAAGACCGGTTTCGCCTATACCGACGAGATCGACCTGCCGGCGCTGCGTGATGCCTCGGCCTCGGCCACCGCCATCGCCCGTCAGGGACAGTCGGGCCGCGTGGCGGTGCGCCGCAACGGTTCGACGACGCCAGCGCTGTATGCTGCCGGCAGTCCGCTCGACAGTTGGCCGGTCGAGACAAAACTGGAACTGTTGAAGCGCGCCGACCACATCGCCCGCGCGGCCGATTCCAAAGTGATCCGCGTCAGCGTATCGCTGGCAGGCTCCCACGAGGCGATTCTGGTGGCCGCCGCCGATGGCACGCTGGCTGCCGATCTGCGGCCGCTGGTGCGGATGAACGTCAATGTCGTGGTCGAGCACGAGGGCCGACGCGAGCAAGCCAGCGCCGGCGGCGGTGGTCGCGGTGCCTACGCTGATTTCTTCACCGAGGAGGTGGTCGAAGGCTACGCGCGCGAAGCCGTGCGCCAGGCGCTGACGCTGCTGGAGGCGGTGTCGGCGCCGGCTGGCAGTTGGCCGGTGGTGCTGGGGCCGGGCTGGCCCGGCATTCTGCTGCACGAGGCGGTCGGTCACGGTCTGGAAGGCGACTTCAACCGCAAGGGCAATTCCGCTTATTCGGGCCGTATCGGCCAACCGGTGGCCAGCCCGCTGTGTACGGTGGTCGACGACGGTACGCTGCCCAACCGCCGCGGTTCGCTGACGCTGGACGACGAAGGCACGCCGACCCATTGCACCACGTTGATCGAGAATGGCGTGCTCAAGGGTTACATGCAGGACAAGCTCAACGCGCGCCTGATGGGAACCGTCTCCACCGGCAACGGCCGCCGCGAGTCCTTTGCCCATCTGCCGATGCCGCGCATGACCAACACCTACCTGCTGCCAGGGCCGCACGATCCAGGCGAGATCATCGCTTCGGTTAAAAAGGGCATCTACGCGGTCAACTTTGCCGGCGGTCAGGTTGATATCACCAACGGCAACTTCGTGTTTTCGGCCACTGAGGCCTATCTGATCGAGGACGGCAAGGTGACGCGGCCGGTGAAAGGCGCGACGTTGATCGGCAACGGCCCGCAGGCGCTGTCGAAAGTGTCGATGCTGGGCCACGATCTGAAACTGGATTCCGGCATCGGCGTGTGCGGCAAGGAAGGCCAGAGCGTGCCGGTGGGCGTCGGGCAGCCAACGCTGAAAATCGATGCGCTCAACATCGGCGGCACTGAGGTCTGAAGCCTCTACGCACCCAGAGTCATGCCGTGAACGAGCACGAGCACTGTATCGCCCCTCGCCGCACCAGCATCACCGCTGTGCTCAGCTTGCTGTTCGGCGTGCTGACTTGGATCTTGCTGCCGTTTTTCGGCGCCGTGGTGGCGGTGATCTGCGGCCACGCCGCGCGCGCCGAGATCCGCCGTTCCGCCGGCAGTATCGACGGCGATGGCATGGCGGTGGCGGGTCTGCTGCTGGGCTGGCTCCATCTGTTGTTGATACTGCTGATCGCGCTGTTGGTGTTCGGATTCATCGGCGCCGCCGCCGGTTCGTTGGGTTTCGGTCACTGGATGTATCAGTTCGACCAGACCCTGCGCGGCTGCGGCACGCTGGTGTGAGCCACCGTCAAGCGGGGCGGTTACGCATCATCGGTGGGCGGTGGCGCAGCCGCGTGATCGATTTCGCCGACGACGGCGGGGTGCGGCCAACGCCCGACCGGGTGCGCCAGACCCTGTTCGACTGGCTGGCCCCGATGATCGACGGTGCGCAGACGCTGGATCTGTTCGCGGGCAGCGGCGCACTGGGTTTGGAGGCGTTGTCGCGCGGAGCGGCACGGGCCAGCTTTGTCGAACAGGGTCTGGCGCAGGCGACAGCAATCCGCACCGCCGCCGCGAAACTGCAGGCGGGGAGCAGCGCCGAGATCGTGCAGGCCGAGGCGATCAACTGGTTGCGCAACACGCCGCAGCGCTACGACCTGGTATTTGTCGACCCGCCCTACGCCAGTCCGCTGCTGGAGACGGCGTTGCTGGCACTACCGCGGGTGCTGGCCTCGTTCAACCGCATCTATCTGGAGTGGCCGCACGGGCATACGCTGAATCTGCCTGCCGGTTACACGCTGTTGAAGGAAAAAAGCGCGGGTCGGGTAAGCTACGGGCTCGCTTCGTATACGCAGGTCGAAGGGAGAACATCGTGAACACCGTCGCAGCCTACAGCGGTACTTTCGACCCAATCACCCTGGGCCATAACGACATCATCCACCGTGCCGCGCACATGTTTCCGCGGCTGATCGTCGCCGTCGGTCTGAATCCGTCGAAGCATCCCAGTTTTAACCTGGAAGAGCGCTGCGATCTGGTGCGCGCTTCGGTGGACGATCTCGACAACGTCGAGGTGATGGGCTTCGAAGGGCTGGTGGTGGACTTTGCCCGCGACAACGGCGTCACCGTGCTGGTGCGTGGCGTGCGCACGGTCGGTGATGTCGACTATGAAAAACAGATGGCGGTGATGAACCGCGATCTCTATCCTCAACTCGATACCGTCATGCTGGCGCCGTCGCCGCTCTATGCGCACCTGTCGTCGTCGCTGGTGCGCGAGTTGACCAGTCTTGGTGCGCCGATCAAAAAGCTGGTGCCCAAGCCGGTGATTCCGCTGCTGCTGGAGCGTTTCGGCCGCAAGCAGGGAGGGCGGGCGCGTTAAAATCCCGGCATGGCGCTCAAGATCGCCTGCGACGGGTCTAGGGAAGCTCTGATCAATTACTGTATCGTCGTTCCCGCGCAGGCGGGAACCCAGTACAATCAAGCATCTGGATACCCGCCTTCGCGGGTATGACGAATAAATCAGAGATTCCCTAGGCTGAACCTGTCGCCCGCGCCGTTTGGACGGACTCCCGGCTTGCCTTCTGCAAACCGTTCCCTACTTTCCCGACAGTTGTTTCTCGTGGCGGCTGAAAAGGTGGCGGAACGTCAGCAGGTAAATGGCCTGCAGTCCCGCCGCCACGTAGAACGGCCCGCCCAGATAACCCGCTGCAAACGCC
>CAJDTS010000001.1_pt1 | contig 58697 bp, 54 predicted proteins | sample 7389861 | NCBI WGS metagenome assembly CAJDTS01 (sample SAMEA7055659, study PRJEB34461) | soil metagenome | biome: terrestrial ecosystem; feature: Peninsula; material: soil | place: Antarctica | collected 2016 | reverse complement strand
CTAGAGTTGCTCTCGGTCAGCCGATCAGCAACACCCGTTCAGGGCATGCCCACATATCGGTAGTATTCGATACCGTAATCTTGGAATTGACGTTCGTCGCGGGTGCCGATTCGGTCGACGATGAAGCCTTGAGGCGGTGCAGGCTGGAGGTCTCCAGCAATGCGGCCGTCGTGCAGTGCCTGGTATTGTGTCAACTCCAGATCGACTGGGTTGTCGAGCGCTGCGTTGAACTTGATTTTAACGGCGTGACGCTTCCAGCCGGGGACGATACGGGCCGGAATAGCTTCGGCAGCATCGCCGCTGCCGTAGCCCATCAGCAACATTTCGCGGCCGTCGAGTTCGGCATTCTGTTTCGCGGCCTGATCCAGGCCCGCAGCCAGCCACGCTGGCATAGCTGCGGTATAGAGATTGCCGAGATCCATCATCGCGTCGGAGCCGAGCTGCATCTTGGCTTCGACGACTTGCCGATGAGTTTCGGTTTCGCGAAACGCCTTCAATGCCAGCATACTCAACGGATAAGCCTCAAACGATAAGTCTCCACCTTCCAGCCGGGCGACGTCGGGGTGGCTGTTCATTTCACTGAGCAGGTCGTTCAAGGCGATATTCGCGGCCGCGCAATAAGCTTCGAGTTCGCGGTGTGCATCGCCGCCGTCCTGACCTAAAGCGAACAGGTAGCCCAGTGCCAGCGCACTGTGCGGCATGCGGTGGTAGGGCCGGTGCATGAACACACTCGCAAGATCGCGAAAATAGGCGCTGCGGCTGCCCTGGCGCTTGGCGAACATGGCATCCAGCGCGTGCAGGCTCTCGTCGACGTAGCAGGTGGTTGAGTATTTGCCGTTGAAGATCGGCAGATCCTTCAGACGGCCGTTGTGGCCGGGCGACTGCCCCGAGAAGCGCAGGAACGGTTTGCGGAAATCCAAGCCACGGTAATCCGAGGCGCTGCCCGCACCGTGTAGATCCAGCGTCAAGAGTGTGGGGGATTGCTCCAGCAACATGGCGATGGCGCCGGCACCCTGGGTGGGTTCGCCGCTGCTGCCGCGCGCGTATTCGGCGATGTCGGCGCTGACGACGATGGCTTGTCGGCCGTGACCGTCGAAGGCCAGATAGCGCAGTGCGCCTTTGATTGCGTAGATGCCGCCTAGACAGGCGTGTTTGAGCTCGGGCACTTCGCAGTCCCGTGCCAGCCGCTGATGACCTTCAGCCTGTAGTGCCCGATCGACCAGACCGCGGACGATAACGGCACCGGCGGCGTTGTCGATGCTCGATTCGGTGCCCAGCGCGAGATAACCGATATTGCGTGGATCGATTGCGTAGCTGTCGATCAGGCGCAATACCGCGTTGGCGGCCATGGTGTAGACGCTGTGTTCGGGGCCGCGCATGCGGAAGCTGCGCCCGATCACGGCGCGAGTCTTGTCCCAGTTGTTGCCGGTCCATCCGCACCAGGATTCAAGATTGACGCGATAAGGCGGGACGTAAGCGCTGATGCCGCTGATGCCGTAGGAGTTTTCTTGCATAAGGGTGTCGCGCGGCTCCGTACAGTGGCCGTACTGGCCGGGGGGTGCCAATACCGCGCGCAGCGTAGTGGCTGAGTTTAGTTTTGGCAATCTTCCGGTGGTTTCAGATCGGCGCTTCGCCTTGTGCATCGGGCTCGGTCAGCTGTTTTTGTCGTTCTGGTGTTTCGGATGGAAATCATGTTTGCGCGCAGCGCTGGACGGCCGGTAGTCACTGGTGTTGCGTGCCGGCAGCAACTGCGGGAATGGCCGTGGCCATCTGCCCAGTACTCGGATATAGCCAACACGGAAGCCTCGATCCGAGACGTGAACGAACACGCACTGAATGAAACCGTTAAAGCCATGGTTGTTTCCGGTCGTGGCATCTTCGCTGTGGATGAATCCACTGGCACCAGATGAACTACGGATCGATGTTCCTGGCTGCTCGTGCGCGCGACGATAGGGAAGCGGACCGGTTGACGGGATTGCCTAGAGCTGTTAGGTTAAGTCCATAATAAATAGTACGCTTTCACACATCCACTCGCGGATGTGGTCGGGTCTGGACTCGCAGCGTGCAGGCAGTCCTGATCGGGAGTTCCGGCCAGATGCGTGATGCTTCGTGCATCGCGTCTCCGCCAACACCACTAAGGAACGCGTTTATGAAATCCGCAAGCAAAACAGCAGAATCCGCCGTCAAGGATCTGGAGTCCGCAGCATCCAAAGCCGATTCCGTCATCAAAAAAGAATTCCAGAATTTCGTGACTGATCTGGAGAGTCTCATCAACTCGACTACCAGCCTGACTGGAGACGAGCTCTCCAAGGCACGCGAGAAGCTGGGTGAACGGGTTGCCGAGGCCAAGAATTCACTGCAGACGATGGGTAGTGACGCTGTCAGTCGCGCACGCGATACCGCCAAGGCTACTGATGAATACGTGCATGAGCAGCCATGGAAATCGATGGGCGTCAGTGCCGGTGTCGGTTTCCTGCTCGGAATGCTGGTGGTGCGACGTTAAGTGCATTAAGTGCATTTGCGGTAATTCCGAGTTCACATGACGCGCTCTTCCGGTCAGGGCTTGGGGATCCATCCGCTGGAGTGGCTGCGCTTTGTGCAGACATCGCTTCCTACACTGTTCGACCACGCCCGGCTGACACTGGAACTGGCTGATCTGGAGTGGCAGCAGGAAAAGAAGCGACTGCGTCGGGTCATGCTGATGATTGCGTTAGCGGTCATCAGCGGCGTGTTTTTCGTCGCTGTAGTCACGGCGGTGATTATGCTGCTGACTTGGTATACGCCGTATCGTTACGTCGCGATCGCGTTGCTGTTGTTGACCTATGCGCTGGGCGTCGGCTTAGCGATCCTGCGGTTGAGCCGGCTGTCCGATGGCGAGAGCTTCACAGCCACCCGCGCTGAGGTGGCGCGGGATATAGCGCTGTTCCGAGATAGCACTTGAGTCCGAATGACGAACAGACGGCAACGCGGGTGGACGCCATCCGCGCTGAGCTGGAACGTCAGCGACAGCAGATCGCAAGCCAGATCAAGGGGCCGCGCAGATCCACAAATGTCGCAGATGGGCGCCTCGGGTTGGCAGCGGTGTCGGTCTCCGATGAGTTTCCGCGCAGCGTCACGATGCGCCTACTGCTGGATCATCCGGAATGGGTGATCGCGGCCGTGAGTGCATTGATGTATAGCCTGGGGCTGCCTTCAAGCGCCGCTGTGAAGAATCTTAACAATTTGTTAAACGGCTTTCTGGCTGGATTGCGGCGAAGCTAAGGACGGGCGGGATCGGGCGAGGATTCCGCTCCGGCGGTGTGACCGTTGCCGAGGCAGCGTTCTGCGGCTCTTTCAGGTCTGCCGCTGAAACTACCGCCTGTGCAGTTGCCATCACCGGGTCGTCCTGCGCGGTGCGGTGATGATGGCCAGCGGCGGGGCGCGCGTTCATCAACATGTCGGGTGTCAGCGTGTAGGCGTCCAGGTAGGCCTCGTAGCGGGGATATTCGGTGTACTCGCCAAAGCGTTGGCACTCATGCGGCGGGGCCGAGCAGGCGCAGGGCAATGCCGTGGTAGATGTCGCTCAATGGATCGAGATCGGCCACGTTTACATGCTCGTCGATCTTGTGAATACTGTCGTTGATAGGGCCGATCTCGACCACTTCCGCACCCAGCGGTGCCAGAAAGCGGGCGTCGGAAGTGCCGCCGCCGGTAAAGCGGGTGGGTGTCAGGCCGGTCGCCTGATCAATGGCGGCTGTGGCGGCCTGGATCAGCAGGCCCTCCCGGGTCAGGAACGGCTCGCCGCTGTGTGACCAGCGCGTCTCGTACTGCGGCAGGTGGCGATTCAGGATTTCCGTGGTTCGCGTTTTGAGACTGTCCGCACTGGATTCGGTGCAATAGCGGAAGTTGAACACTACCTCGGCCTCGCCGGGGATGACGTTGTCGGCGCCAGTGCCGGCGTGGACATTGGAAATCTGCAGCGAGGTGGGTGGGAAATGCGCGTTGCCGCGATCCCACTCGATACTGGTCATCTCGGCTAGCGCCGGGATCAGGCGATGGATTGGGTTGTCCGCCTTGTGTGGATAGGCGACATGACCCTGCCGGCCCAGTACTTTCAAGGTGCAGCCCAGCGAGCCGCGGCGACCGATGGTTATGCGATCGCCCAGCCGCTGATCGGCGGTGGCTTCGCCGACCACCGCGTAGTCGGGTTTGATGCCGCGTTCCTGTAGCAGCCGGGCGACGTGGCGGGTGCCGTGCAATGACGCGCCCTCCTCGTCGCTGGTGATCAAAAAAGCCAGCGTGCCGCGAATCCGAACGCCCTCGGCCGACAAACGCTCGACCGCACAGATCATCGCCGCCAGCCCACTTTTCATGTCGGCGGCGCCGCGGCCGTAGAGCACGCCGTCGCGTACTTCCGGCTGGAACGGATCGTTTTGCCACAGTTTCGGCGGGCCGCTCGGAACGACGTCCGTATGGCCAGCGAAGACCAACAGCGGCGCGTCCTGCCCCAACGTCGCCCACAGGTTGGTGACGCCCTGGCAGTTCAGCCATTCGAGCTGAAAACCCAGCTTGTGCAGGCGTTCGCCGATCAGTGCACAGCATCCGGCATCGTCCGGCGTCAGCGAACGGCGCTCAATCAGCGCGCGCAGCAGCGGCAGGACTCGGGAGTCGTCGGCCATGACGGAGTTCGACCCGCCTCAGGCGTCGCGCAACAGTGCGTTGATGCCGACCTTGGCGCGGGTCTCCGCATCGACGTTCTTGACGACCACCGCGCAGTTAATACTGTAGCGGCCGTTGTCGCGCGGCAGTGAGCCGGCGACGACGACGCTGCCCGCCGGCACTCGACCGTAGATGACACGGGCGCTGTCGCGATCATAGATCGGGGTGCTCTGGCCAATGAACACGCCCATCGAGATCACGCTGCCGCGCTCGACCAACACGCCTTCGACGATCTCCGAGCGCGCACCGATAAAGCAGTCGTCCTCGATGATGGTGGGATTGGTCTGCAACGGTTCCAGCACGCCGCCGATGCCGACGCCGCCGGACAGGTGCACGTTAGCGCCGATCTGTGCGCAGGACCCCACTGTAGCCCAGGTGTCGACCATGCTGTTGGCACCGATCCAGGCTCCGATGTTGACGTAGGACGGCATCAGCACCGCGCCCGGCTCGATGTAGGCGCCGCGGCGCACGGTGGCCGGCGGCACCACGCGTACGCCGCCGAGCTTGAAAGCAGCCGCATCGGTAGCGCTGTATTTCAGCGGCACCTTGTCGTAACCGCGCAGTGCGCCCAGGTCCATCGGCACGTTGTCGTTCAGGCGGAAATACAGCAATACGGCTTTCTTCAGCCACTGGTTGACATTCCAGCCGAACGCCCTCGCCTCGGCCACTCTGACCTCGCCGCTGTCCAGCAGTTCGATAGCGTTCTCGATTGCCTCGCGCTGTGCGTCATCGAAGCCTTGCGCGCTGTCGCGGTTCTCCCATGCGCGTTCGATCAGTGCGCGCGTTGATTCCAAAGTCAAAGTCATGATTCAGTTCACCTTGTTGGTTGTATGGTTGTCACGGTCGAGGACTCGTGTCAGCTCGTCACGCAGACGCTTGAGCATCTTCGGATCCTCGATCGGATGACGCTGTTCGTCGGTGATGAAAAAGGCATCTTCCGCCCGTTCGCCTATGGTACCGATCTTGGCGGCGTCGATGTGGATGCGGTGCTTGCCGAACACGCGCCCCACCAGCGCCAGCAGACCGGGGCGGTCGGCGGCCACCAGCTCCAGCACGGTGCAGCCATGGACACGGTCCTGGCTGAAATAGACGGTAGTCGGCGTATCGAAATATTTGAGCTGCGAGGGTGGTCGGCAGTTGACGCGGACTGATCGCAAATCGGGGTCCGACAGTACCTTGCGCAGGGCGTCGCCGATCTCGGCATTGCGATGTGGGTTGTTGCCGGTGAGGCCGTCGCTTTCCATCACCACCCAAGAGTCGAGAGTGTAGCCGTCGCCGGTGGTGTTGATGCGCGCGTCGAGAATCGTCAGTCCCAGTCGCGCCAGCACGCCCGCGGTGAGCGCAAACAGGTGGTCGCGGTTGCGCATGTAGATAAACACGGTGGTGCCCTGATCGTCCAGCGTGTCGGTCAGGATCAGCGGCAGATCGCTGATCCTGACCTGAGCGATGGCTTCGAGGTGCCAGGCCAGCTCACGCGGAGTATGCCGCAGGAAGTAGTCGGTCTCGAAACGTGCACAGATGGCTTCAATCCGCGCCGTATCGATGTTGCTGTCGCTGTCATCCAGCAATGCGAGGGTGGCACGGCGCTGTTCGGCAACGCGTTCGCGCTCGCTGACGGGGTTGTCCAAACCGCGTTCGAGCGCCCGGGCCGCGTTGTGATACAGCGTCTTGAGCAGGCTCTCACGCCAAGCATTCCACAGTGCCGGATTGGTGGCGCGGATGTCGGCAACGGTCAGTAAAAACAAGTAATCGAGCCGCTGGCGATCACCGACGATGCGTGCGAATGCAGTGACGATTTCGGGGTTGGAGATGTCCTGCCGCTGCGCGGTCAGCGACAGGGTCAGGTGCTGGCGCACCAGCCAGGCCACCAGCGCGGCATCGGCGTTGGTCAGGCCGTGGTCAAGGCAGAAGCGCTGGGCGTCGACTGCGCCGAGTTCCGAGTGATCGCCGCCGCGATCTTTGGCCAGATCGTGCATCAGGCCGGCAATATAGAGCAGTTCGGGACGCGGTACGCGCTTGAAAATCTCGGATGCGAACGGCAGTTCGTCGGCAAATTGCGGCGTCGCCATACGGCGCAGGTTGCGCACCAGCCGCAGCGAGTGTTCGTCCACTGTCAGTGTGTGGAACAGATCGTATTGCATGTGGCCGACGATGCGTTCGAACAGTGGCATGTAGGCACCCAACACGCCGTAGCGGTTCATGCGACGCAGGGTGGTCGTCAGGCCATCGCCGTGCCGGAACAGGCCGATGAACAATTGTCGGCTGTGCCGATCCCGGCGGACCGCATCGTCCATCAAGCGCAGGTCGCGCCGGATCAGGCGCAACGTCCAGGCGCGGATACCGTCGACGTCCGGCGTCTTTTGCATCAAGGCGAAGATTTCCAGCAAGGCCTGTGGTTGGCGTCGGAACACTTCGTCGTCGCGGGCCTCGATGACGTTGCCGCGGACCTGAAAGCGGGCGTTGAGCACACGGGTCGGCAGATTTTCGTCCTTGTGCAGGATGGCTTCGTCGAACAACTGCAGCAGCATGTCGTTGAGACAGGACAGCGACTTGATGCTGCGGTAATACAGTTGCATGAACTGTTCGACTGCACGGTTGTGGTCAGAATCGACGTAGCCGAACAGTTTCGCCACCTCGATCTGGTGATCGAACAGCAGGCGATCCTCGTGGCGGCCGGTGATCATGTGCAGCGCAAACCGCGTGCGCCACAGGAAATCCTGGGCAGCGAGGAGTTCGCTGCATTCGGCCTTGTTCAGAAAGCCGCGGTCGCGCAGTTCGGTCAGGGTCAGGGCGCCGAAATGGCGCTTGGCGACCCAGGCCACGGTGTGAATGTCGCGCAGGCCGCCGGGGCTTTCCTTGACGTTGGGCTCCAGCTTGTAGCCGGTGTCGTCATATTTGCGGTGGCGTTGGCGCTGCTCTTCGAGCTTGGCTCGATAGAACGCCTGCACAGACCATAACTTGTCGGGTGTCAGTGCCGTGGATAGCGTATCGAACAACAGGTTGTCGCCGCACAGCGGGCGTGCTTCCAGCAGGTTGGTGATGACGGTGATGTCTTCGGCAGCCAGCTTCACGCATTCTTCGACGCTGCGCACGCTGCTGCCAACTTCCAGTCCGATATCCCACAGGAATGCGAAAAACCGTTCCAGTGCGCGCTTGTTGTCCTCCAGTGTATGCGGCGTGTCGAGCAGCAACAGGTCGATGTCGGAATGGGGCAGCAGTTCCTTGCGGCCGTATCCCCCCACTGCAATCAGGCACAGGTCCGGGGTGGCGTCTGGCAGAAAGCGCAGCCAGGCGGTACGCAGCACTTCGTCGACCAGATCAGCGCGCGCATGCACCAACGCCTCGGCAGGTGCTCCTTCGTGAAACAGCTTGTAGAGCTGCTCGCCGCCCCAATTCAGCGTTTCGCGATAGCTGGCGACCGGTTGTGCCGGATCGGCACCCAGGTGGGTGCGTATCTGGCGTGTCGAAAACACCGGCGTGAGTTCATGTTCGTCCAACTCGAGTTCGGCATTCATGGAGGGCCGCGTCAAAAGGACGGTTCATCCCGGCGCAGCGTCGTGACTTCATAGCCGTTATCCAACACCAGAATAGTGTGCTCCCACTGAGCCGATAGCGAATGATCCTTGGTCACCACGGTCCAGCCGTCGGGCAAGGCTTTCACTGCGGCGCGACCGGCGTTGAGCATGGGTTCGATGGTAAACGCCATCCCCGACACGACTTCGATCCCGGTGCCCGGCGTGCCGTAGTGCAAAACCTGCGGATCTTCGTGGTAGACGCGGCCGATACCGTGGCCACAGTATTCGCGCACCACCGAAAAGCCGTTGCGCTCGGCGACCTGCTGGACGGCGTGACCGATGTCGCCCAGGCGTACGCCTGGGCGTACCATCCTGATGCCGGCAATCATTGCCTCTCGGGTGACGTCGGTGAGCCGTCGCGCCAGCACCGAGGGTTCACCCACGTAGTACATGCAGCTGGTGTCACCGTGGAAGCCGTTGCGGATCACGGTGACGTCGATGTTGACGATGTCGCCGCGCTTGAGCTGCTTGTTGCCCGGAATCCCGTGGCAGACGACGTGGTTGACGGAGGTGCAGACGGTTTTGGGAAAGCCCCTGTAGCCGACATTGGCGGGAATGTCGCCCAACTCATCGACGATGTAGTCGTGACAGCGCTGGTCCAGCGCTTCGGTCGTGACGCCGGGGACGACGTACTCCCGGATCATTTCGAGGACTGAGGCGGCGTTGTGGCCCGCTTCGCGCATCAGTTGCTGTTCTTCCGAGGTCTTGATCGTAATACTCACGCGTGGCGTTCCTCCGGCAGGGCTCGTCGCCGTGCTAAGTGTTGTTGAGACAAGCTCTCTATGATATAAATCGCGCCGCTTGGGCGCAAACCTGCGCCCTGCTGCGGTGAGCCGCGAGGCCGCCGTGATCCCATCCACGCAACGCAAAATGTAGACGGGGTGTCCTGGTTCCATCGCCGGAAACAGGATTCGTCTGCCAGTTGTGTGGTTTGCCTAAACCCCAAGGAGTTCACATGAGCAACATTACCATGCGTCAATTGCTGGAGGCCGGCGTGCATTTCGGCCACCGCACGCGGTACTGGAACCCGAAGATGGACGCGTACATCTTCGGATCGCGCAGCAAGATTCACATCATCAATCTCGAGCATACCCTGCCGATGCTTAAGGACGCCTGTTCTTATGTCGGCAAGCTTGCGGCCAACGGCGGCCGTGTCCTGTTCGTGGGCACCAAACGCGCCGCCCGCGAAACCATCGAGACCGAATCAGCGCGCTGCGGCATGCCCTATGTCAGCCAGCGCTGGCTCGGCGGCACGTTGACCAATTTCAAGACCATCAAGGCTTCGATCAAGCGTCTGATGGACATGGAAAAGCAGGTCGAGGACGACAGCATCAATCGCCTTACCAAGAAAGAACAACTCACCTTCAACCGCGAGTTGGAGAAGCTGCGCCGTTCGTTGGGCGGGATCAAGGGAATGCCGAGCCTGCCCGACTGCCTGTTCGTGATCGATACCGGCTACGAAAAGATCGCGGTCAACGAAGCGATAAAACTGGGCATCCCCGTGGTGGCCGTGGTTGACAGCAACAACGATCCGGATGAGATCGATATTGTGATTCCAGGCAACGACGATGCCACCCGTGCGATCAAGGTCTATGCCCAGTGCATCGCGGATGCCATCCTCGACGGCAAGAACAGTAACAGCGTCAACGTCCGCCCGGAGGAATTTGTCGAAGCCGGCAACGATGACAGTGCAGTTACAGCAGCCACGGCAGCCGCTCCGGCGGAGGGTGTATAACGATGGCGGCGATCACCGCAGGCATGGTCAAGACGCTGCGCGAACGTACTAGCGCGGCGATGATGGACTGCAAGCGTGCGCTGGAAGCGACCGCCGGTGATATCGATGCCGCGGCCGAGAAGATGCGCATGGAAGGCCAGGCCAAGGCTGACAAGAAGGCAACCCGGATCGCTGCGGAAGGGACGGTAATGATCGCCGGCAATGCCGACGCTGCTGTGCTGGTCGAAGTCAACTGCGAAACTGATTTCGTCGCCAAGAATGATGATTTTCTCGCGTTTGCCGATGCCGCAGCGAAGCTGGCGCTGGCACACCGGCCTGCTGATGTCGACACCTTGCTGGCGTTGGAAGACGGCGGCGAGACGCTGGATGTACGGCGTCGCAACCTGGTCGCCAAGCTTGGTGAGAACATCTCGTTGCGCCGCTTCGAGCGTGTCGACGCTGCCGGAGGCGGCTTGGCCTGGTATCTGCATGGGGGCCGTATTGGTGTGATGGTGTCGCTGTCTGCGGGCGATGCCGATCTGGCCAAGGATCTGGCGATGCATGTTGCCGCGTCCAGGCCGCAGTATGTGAACGCCGATGCGGTGCCGGCGAAGACGATCGAAGCCGAACGCAAAATCATCGAAGGACAGATTGTCGAGCAGGCAGTCGGCAAACCCCCTGAAATCGTCACCAAGATGGTTGACGGCAAGCTGCGCAAGTTCCTCGCCGAGATCACTCTCAGCGGGCAGCCCTTCGTCAAGGACCCGGATCAGACGGTCGAAAAGCTGCTCAACAGCAAGTCCGCTGCCGTGTCCCGCTTCGTCCGCTTCGAGGTGGGCGAGGGCATTGAGAAGAAACAGGGCGATTTTGCCGCCGAAGTGATGGCGCAAGCCAAAGCCTCGATGGGGTAGAATCCACTAACTCGCTGCATCAAAGGCCCCGGCGACGGGGCTTTTGTTTAGGCAGCGTTCCGTGCAAGATCAGGCGTTCGCCCGAAATCGATTATGACTGCCCACCAACCCGCTTGCCGTCGCGTCGTATTGAAACTCAGCGGTGAGGGACGACCGGGCCACGGTGTCATGTGCGCAGCACATGCGGGCACGGGTGTCGGGCCTCGCAGGCGATACGAGAGCATTGCACGATGAGCACCAAACCGGCGTACCGGCGGATCGTCCTCAAACTCAGCTGCGAGGGACGACCGGGCCACGGTGCCATGTGCGCAGCACATGTGGGTGCGGGCACGGGCGTCGGGCCTCGCAGGTGGTACGGGAGCATTGTGCGATGAGCCCCAAACCGGCGTATCGGCGGATCGTCCTCAAACTCAGCGGCGAGGCCCTGATGGGGTCGCTCGACTACGGCATTTCGCCCGAAGTCATGCAGCGCGTGGCTGCCGAGATCAAGCAGATTATCGAACTCGGCGTGCAGATCGCCATCGTCGTCGGCGGCGGCAATATCTTCCGTGGCGAAGGTTTGGCGCGCGCCGGTATGGATCGGGTCACCGGCGACCATATGGGTATGTTGGCGACAGTGATCAACTCGTTGGCGATCCAGGATGCGGTCGAGCGCATCGGATTGTCGGTGCGGGTGCAATCGGCGATCCGCATCAATCAGGTCTGCGAGGAATATATCCGCCGACGTGCCGTCCGCCATCTGGAAAAGGGGCGAGTGGTGGTCTTTGCGGCGGGGACCGGCAATCCGTTCTTCACCACCGATTCCGCAGCGGCGTTGCGCGCGATCGAGATCGAGGCCGACCTGATGCTCAAGGCGACCAAAGTCAACGGCATCTACAGTGCCGACCCGGTCAAACATGCGGATGCTGTGCGTTATCACAAGCTGACCTACGATGAAGTACTGGACCGGCGCCTGGCAGTGATGGATCAGACCGCGATCGTATTATGTCGGGATCAGGGCATGCCGTTGCGGGTCTACAGCCTGGAACAGGCCGGCGCCCTGATGCGCATTGTTCTCGGCGACGATGATATCGGCACGCTGGTGCACCACTAAACCGGAAACATTCGAATGATCGACGACATCAAGAAAGACACGAGTGTGCGCATGCAAAAAGCGCTGGACATGCTGCAACAGTCGTTCAGCAAGTTGCGCACCGGTCGCGCCAGCACCGCCTTGCTGGAACACCTGCGGGTTGATTTCTACGGCAGCGATGTGCCGATCAGCCAGACCGCCAGTGTGGTGGTGGAAGATGCGCGCACGCTGATGATCACGCCCTGGGAGAAATCGATGGTGCAGGCAATCGAAAAAGCGATCTATACCTCGGATCTGGGACTGACGCCCAGCACGGCGGGTACCACCATCCGCATTGTGCTGCCGCCGCTCACCGAAGAGCGCCGGCGCGGTCTGGTCAAGGTGGTGAAAGCGGATACCGAACAGGCGCGCGTGGCGATCCGCAATGTTCGGCGTGATGCCAACCAGGACATCAAGGAGTTGGCGAAGGAAAAGCTGATCAACGAGGACGAGGAGAAGGGCGCCGAGCAGGACATCCAGAAACTCACCGATCAGTTCGTTGGCAAGGCCGACGCCGCCATGGCGGTCAAGGAAAGCGAGCTGCTGTCGGTCTAGGTCATGCTGTTTGCACCCACGCCGCCGACCTGTGCGGATTTGCCGCAGCATGTGGCGGTGATCATGGACGGCAATGGACGTTGGGCGAAACAGCGTCATCGACCCCGGGCGTTTGGTCATCGGGCCGGTGTGCGTTCGGCACGCAATATCGTCAAGGCTTGTCATCGCAAAGGCATTGCCCATCTGACCCTGTTCGCCTTCAGTCAGGAGAACTGGCAGCGACCGCCGGCCGAGGTTGGTTTGTTGATGCAGCTGTTTGCCAATACCCTGGCGCGCGAAATTCGAATGCTGCACGACAATACCGTGCGCGTGCGTTTTATCGGCGATCTGGAGGGTTTTTCCGCGGCGTTGCGCAAACAACTGGACGATGCCGAACGGCTGACCGCAGCCAATACCGGCTTAAATCTGAACATTGCCGCCGGTTACGGCGGGCGCTGGGATATCGCGCAAGCCGCGGCTGCCGTGGCGGCTGACGGTGAGGATATCAGCGCTGAGGCGTTGCAAGCGCGTCTGTGCATGGCCCCGCGGCCTGATCCCGATCTGCTGATCCGCACCGGAGGCGAGCACCGCCTGTCCAACTTCATGTTGTGGCAACTCAGTTATACCGAGCTGTATTTCATCGATACCTTGTGGCCGGACTTCGATGCCGCAGCTTTCGATGCCGCGCTGGACTGGTACCGCGGGCGTGAGCGCCGCTTCGGCCGGGTCGCAGAGACTGCCTGAGCATGCTGGCCCAACGGTTGTTGACGGTGCTGATTTTGCTGCCGCTGGTGCTGGCGGCGATCTGGTACGCACCACTGCCTTGGCTGTACGCCCTGTTCATCGTTGTCAGTCTACTGGCGGCCGATGAGTGGACCAAACTGATGGGTTTGCCCCGGACATCGGCGGCGCGTTGGGCGTATCTGCTGCTGAGTGCGCTGGTGATGATCGTCCTCTGGCCGCTGCGTGAGACCGTGTGGCCCTGGCTGGCGGGTCTGGCGGTGTTGTGGTGGCTGTTGGTATTGATTTTGATCTGCGGTTATCCGGATAACTTCAGTCGGCGGCGGCCGGGGGCGTGGTTGCTGGGGTTGGCGGGTCAGTTGCTATGGCCGCCGGCCATCCTGTCCCTGCTGATCCTGCGCGCCGAAAATAACGGGGCCGAGAAGTTAATCTACGCACTGGCGCTGGTCTGGGCGGCCGATACCGGTGCCTACCTTGCCGGTCATGCTTTTGGGCGCCGCAAGCTGGCGCCGAAGGTGTCGCCCGGCAAGACCCGGGAAGGCGCGTTGGGCGGGCTGCTGCTGTGCCTGTTATGGGCTTTCAGTGGCGGCGAATTCGCTTTTGCACTCGACCTCAAACCGCTGCTGTGGCTGGCATTGATCTCGCTACTGGCGGCGGCGGCTTCAATTGTCGGTGATCTTGGATTGAGCATGTTCAAGCGCTTGAGCGGGGTCAAGGACAGCGGTTCGCTGCTGCCCGGCCACGGCGGCGTTCTGGATCGACTGGACAGCGTGTTTGCGGCGATGCCCTTGCTGGTACTGGGGCTCTATTGGGCGGGTTTGCATTGATTCCGTGGCTGGTGGCTTTTGCGCCCGGCCGAATGCTTGCGGCGGCGCGAACAATCCCGCAGGCTGGCGCCGCATGAACGCTGAACCTGTGACCAACCTGCCTGTCCATACGGAGCTTCGCCTGCTGCCAGTGCGGCTCTGCTCGGGGCAGGTTCGCCCGACGCTGTCGATGCGATGGCAGTCCGGATGATGCAGGAGTCTTTGCAATGAATAATATGATGTGGTCGACTGGCGGCTTTATCGTGATGGTCGCCGTGTTGGTGACGTTTCACGAGTTCGGTCACTTCTGGGTGGCGCGACGGTTGGGGGTGAAAGTGCTGCGCTTCTCGGTCGGCTTCGGTCGGGCGCTGTGGCGGCGTGTCGGGCGCGACGGCACCGAGTATGTGATCGCGGCGATCCCGCTGGGCGGATACGTCAAGATGCTGGACGAGCGCGAAGGGGCGGTCGACGCGGCCGATCTGTCATCCGCATTCAACCGTCAGTCGGTGGCCAAACGATCTGCTATCGTTGCCGCAGGGCCGGCGTTCAATTTTATTCTTGCCGTCGTCGCCTACTGGGCGGTGTGGGTGATTGGCATGCCGGATCTCAAGCCGGTGATCGCTGCCCCGGTGGCGCACTCCGTGGCTGCGCAAGCCGGTTTGCGGGCGCACGACACCGTAGTGCAGATCGACGACAAGCCGATCCGCACCTGGTCGACGTTGCGCACCGCGTTGCTGGCGCACACCCTGAACGATCCTGAGATGCATCTGCAGATCCGTGATCCGGGCGGGGCACTGCGGAACGTCAATCTGGATCTGTCGAAAGTACGGGTCGATCCAAAATATCTGTTTAGCGACATCGGTCTGAATCCGTATCAACCGCCGATTCCTCCGGTTCTCAAGGAAGTGCTGCCCGATGGCCCCGCGGCTGCGGCTGGCTTCAAACCCGGCGATCATCTGTTGTCCTACGACGGCACGCCGTTGTCGTCCTGGCAGCAATGGGTGCGTTATCTGCAGGAGCATCCGGGGACGGTGGTCAAGGTCGAGGTGCAGCGCGACGGACGTCCGCTGAATCTGAATCTGGCTGTCGGCAGCGTCAAGCGCGGCGGCAAAACTATCGGTCATATCGGCGCCGGCGTGGAAGTTCCGGCCGGTTTGTGGCACGATTTGGAGGTTGATCAACGCTTGGGTGTTTTTGCTGCGGTACCAGCGGCGCTGCATCAGACTTGGCAGATGTCGGCACTGACCCTTGAGCTGAGTTACCGGATTATCACCGGCGATATTTCGCTCAGGAACATTGGGGGCCCGATCCGGACCGCAGAAGCGGCGGGGTATTCGGCACAGATGGGATTTGTGGCGTTTCTGTCGTTTCTGGCGTTCGTCAGCATCAATCTGGGCATCGTCAATCTGCTTCCGGTGCCGGTGTTGGACGGTGGTCATCTGTTGTACTGCGGCTTCGAGGTCATACGCGGGTCGCCGTTACCGGAGCGGGTGCAGGCGGTGGGGCAACAGATCGGCCTGACGTTGCTGGCACTGTTGATCGGCGTTGTTTTTTATAACGACATCGCGAGCTTGATGAGCTAGTGTTGTGCTTCGTAATTAGAAGACATGATGCGCGAGTGGATTTTCGTGACGGGCAAGGCGCGACAACGAGGCATAGTCGAACTATGGTGAGGCGGAGTAACGGCGGAAGCATGCTTCCGCAGGCGCGGAAAGACGCCGCGCACAAGTTCGATTCATTGCGAAGCACAACACTAGGGTCATGATTACGGCATGCGCCGACATTCCAAACTGCATCTGCTGTTACGTTATTCCCTGATTTTTACCGCCGGCATGGTCTGGCAGGCGGCGGCGTGGGGGTTTCAACCGTTCACCGTTCACGCGATTCGCGCTGAGGGTCTGCAACGGCTTGATCTCGGCACCGTGCTGACCTATCTGCCATTGACGGTGGGCGACCAGATCAACGATGACACGACGGCCAAGGCGTTGCGTTCGCTTTACGCGTCCGGTCTGTTCCAGAATGTGGAGCTGTTGCGGCAGGGCAGCACACTGGTCGTGAAGATCAAGGAGCGCCCACAGATCGCCGAGTTCAGTATCAAGGGCAACGAGAAAGTCGGCGGCGAGAAGCTGAAGGAGTCTATGAAAGACGTTGGCATGGCCAAGGGTGAGCTGTTCAAGCGGGATCTACTCGACCAGCTGACTCAGGAACTGCGGCAGCAGTATTACGCAAACGGTTATTACGCGGTCGACATCGATGCCAAGGTCACCCAGTTACCCAACAACCGCGTCGATATCCACGTCAAGGTGGGTGAAGGCGAGCCGGCCACAATCAAGGCGATCAACATCGTCGGAAACGCCGCGTTTTCGCAGGATACGCTGCTCGATCAGATCAAGCTGAAAACGCCACAGTGGTGGAATCTGTTCCAGAGCTCGGATCACTATTCGCGTGAGCAGCTTGGAGGTGATCTGGAGGCGCTGAGTTCCTATTACCAGGATCGCGGTTACCTCAGATTCAACATCGCCAGCGTGCAGGTGGCACTGACGCCCGACAAGAAAGACGTCTATATCACCATCAACGTCGACGAAGGCAAGTTGTTCAAGGTCAAGGGCTACCGCTTTTCCGGCGATACCATTCTCAACAAGGAATTTCTCGGTCAGCTGGTATCGACCCATGCCGGGGACACGTTCTCGCGCAAGCGGGCGACTGACAGCTCTGATCGCATCGAAGCGTCGCTGGCCGACATCGGTTACGCCTTTGCCAAGGTCACGCCGAGCCCTGTGATCGACGACAGCGGCGACTTGGTCAGCATCGAGTATCAGATTAACCCCGGCAAGCGCGTCTACGTGCGTCACATCAGCTTCAGTGGCTACGGCGACACCAACGATTCGACCCTGCGCCGCGAGATGCGTCAGCTCGAGGCTGCTCCGTTCTCCAAGAGTGCGGTGGAGCGATCGCGCGTGCGTTTGGCGCGGCTGCAGTTTATCGAGGACGTCAAGGTCAACACCGCGCCGGTGCCGGGTACTGACGATCAGGTCGACATCAATTACGCGGTCAAAGAACGTCAACCGGGATCGATCCAGCTGGGCGTTGGCTACTCGGGTTATCAAGGTTTCCTGATCAGTGCCGGTATTACCCATACCAACTTCCTGGGGACCGGCGACACCGTGAGTCTGAATGCGGCCAACTCCCAAGTCGAACGCTCGCTCGCACTGAGCTGGACGAACCCGTATTTCACCGAGGACGGTATCAGTCAAACCGTGGCGCTGACGTATCGCCGGGATAAGGGCGTGATCCGCTTCAATTCCGGTTTCGATACCAACACCATCGGCGCGGATCTGGTCTACGGGATCCCACTATCGGAATTCACCACCCTGCGCCTGGGTGGTGGTGTTTCGCGTACCGCCATCACAACATTTCCGGCCTATTCAGCCAATGAAGTGCTGCAGTTCGTGCTCGACAACGGCAGCGCTTTCAACGAGTACACGTTCAAGACCGGCATCAGCCATGACACGCGCAATCGCACGTTCTTCGCTACCCGCGGCATGCTTGATCAGCTGAATCTGGATGTGCAGGCGCCGTTCAGCGATCTGGATTACTACACAATTAACTTTCTGCACACACAATATTTCTCGTTACCGTATCGTTTCTTCATCCAGTTCAACAGTAACATCGGCTACATCAACACCTATGGCGGGACCAAGGGCGTGCCTCCTTACGAGAATTTCTTTGCTGGAGGCCCTGGTACGGTACGTGGATTCAAGTCGGGATATCTTGGGCCCAAGGATTCCAACGGCTATCCTTACGGCGGCACCCTGCTCACCACGGCCGAGACCCTGCTGGTGGTGCCGCTGCCGGTCGTATCCAACAACACGACGACGCGCTCGGGTGTATTCTTCGACGTCGGTAATGTCTTTGCCAAACCGCAGGATTTCCGCTTCAACCAGTTGCGGCAATCGGTGGGTGTTGCATTCCAGTGGTTCACGCCCATTGTTGGTTTGCTCAAGCTGAGCGTCGCCTATCCGGTCAAGCGTGTCCCAGGCGATAACACCGAGTACTTCCAGATCACCTTCGGTAATAGTTTCTAAAGTAGTTTTAGGTTTCAATTTGATCCGTCACATATCAGAGAGTTGATCCGTATGATTTCGATGAAAACTGTTGCGGCTGTGGCCGTAGCGCTTCCACTGATGCTGGGAGCCGGCAATGCCTTTGCCGCGCTCAAGGTCGCCGTGATCCGGTCCTCGGATCTGGTGCAGAATTCTCCGCAGTATCTGGCGGCGGAAAAGAACATGAAGCGCGAGTTTGAAAAGCGCAAGACAACGTTGGATGCCCAGGCTCAAAAGCTTGCCGACGATGTCCAGACGTACAAGAAAAATGCGGACGTCATGACGCCTGGTGATCGTGAAAAAAAAGAAAACGATCTGATTACGCGCCAGAACGATCTGAAATTCCAGGAGCACAAATTTCAGCAGGATTTTCAAAAGCGTAATCAAGCGATGACCCAGAAATTGATGGACCGGATCAAGAGCGTGATCAATCAGATCGCCAAGCAAAAGGGCTACGATCTGGTGTTGCAGGATCCGGTCTATGCGGCCTCCGGCATGGATATCACCGATGCCGTACTCAAGCAGTTGAAGTCAGAACCGACGGATTAGAATCCGTTTCGAGCTAGTGTGGTGCAGTGGACGCTAGGCGGACTCGCACAGCGTTTTGGGGGCGAGGTCGCAGGAGATCCGCAATTCGAGGTGTGCGGAGTCTGTACGCTGCTGCCAGGCGAACCCAATCGGCTGGGGTTTCTCGCGGATATGCGGCACCGTCCGGCATTAGCGACGACCCGGGCCGGTGCAGTGGTGCTGCAGCAGGCGCAGGTCGCCGGCTATGCGGGGAATGCGCTGGTCACAACCGACCCGGCGCTGTTGTTCGCACGCATTGCGGCTCTGTTCGACGATGCTTACGCGCGAGCGGCGGGTGTGCACGCCAGTGCCGTGATCGACCCTGCCGCACAGGTTGCGGCTTCCGCCTGGGTCGGGCCGCAAGCGGTGGTCGAAGCGGGTGCGCGCATCGGTGAGCGTAGTTTCGTAGGCCCGCATTGTCTGGTGCGGGCCGGTGCCGATATCGGTGACGACTGCCGCCTTGAAGCCAACGTCTACATCGGCCCACGCTGCCGCGTGGGCGCGCGCGCGCACCTTCTTCCAGGTGCGGTCATCGGCGCACGCGGCTTCGGGCTGGCGCGCAGCGACCAGGGCTGGGAAGAGGTTCCGCAACTGGGAGTGGTGCGTCTGGGTGACGATGTCGAGGTTGGCGCCAATACCTGTATTGATCGCGGCGCACTGGACGATACGGTGGTCGAGGACGGCGTCAAGCTCGACAATCAGATCCAGATCGGACATAACTGCCGGATCGGCGCCCACACGGCAATCGCTGCCTGTGTCGGCATTGCCGGCAGCACGGTGATCGGGCAACGCTGCTTGATCGGCGGCGCTGCCGGCATCGGCGGCCATCTGCAGATCGGCGATGACGTGGTGGTGCTGGCGCGGGCGATGGTAACCAAGTCGCTGCCGGCTGCCGGCGTCTACGGCTCGGGGCTGCCGGTGATGCCGGTACGCGACTGGCGGCGGTTGATCGGCCGTATCCGCAGGCTCGCTGTTTTCGAACGCCGGGTCGTGAATATTGAAAAAGCGCTTAAGCTGGCGCCTGACGTTTCTGGAGACAAAGGTGAGCGAGACAATACCGACGCTGTTTGATATCCGCGACATCATGGGCATGCTGGCGCACCGCTATCCGTTCCTGCTGGTGGATCGGGTGATCGCCTATGAGAAAGGCAGGTCGCTGACCGCGATCAAGAACGTGACGTTCAATGAGCCGTTCTTCCAGGGCCATTTCCCCGACGTGCCGACCATGCCGGGCGTGCTGATTCTGGAAGCGATGGCACAGACCTGCGGTCTGCTGACGTCGCGGGAGACCGGCATCACGCTGGAATCGGGCAAGATTTTTTATTTCGCCGGTATCGACAACGCGCGCTTTAAGCGCATCGTCATCCCCGGCGATCGTCTGACCTTCCAGGTCAACATCGACAAGATCAAGCGCAACGTGTGGCGCTTCAAGGCCAGAGCCACAGTCGATGGCGAACTGGCCTGCGAGGCGGATTTGATTTGTGCGTTCAAGGATTTGCCCAACAGCGCGCCGAATGGAAGCGCTGAGAGTGCATGAACAACGCAGGTAAACCGGCCCGCATCCATCCTACGGCGGTGATCGACGCCAGCGCGGTGCTGCATGAGACGGTCGAGGTGGGGGCCTACAGCGTGGTCGGCGCCGGCGTCGAGCTCGGCGAAGACTGTCGGATTGGTGCGCATGTAGTGTTGCAGGGGCCGATGCGCATGGGACGTCGCAATCAGGTGTTTCCGTTCGCGTCGTTGGGCGGCATCTCGCAGGACATGAGTGCGCGTGAGGACGACGACACCCGGGTGGAGATCGGCGACGACAACACCATTCGCGAATACGTCACCATCCAGCGCGGCACACTCAAGGATGCCGGCGTCACCCGTCTCGGCGACCGCAACTGGATCATGGCTTACGTGCATATCGCGCACGACTGCGTGATCGGCAACCACACCATATTCGCCAATGCCACGACGTTGGCCGGACATGTCGTGGTCGAGGACTGGGCGGTGCTGGGCGGGGCCACGCTGGTACATCAGTTCTGCCGGCTGGGCGCCCACTGTTTTTCGGCGGGCGGTGCCGGCATCACCCGCGACGTGCCACCGTTTGTGGTGGTTCAGGACAACCCGGCACGGCCGCGCGGCATCAACATCGAAGGCATCCGTCGGCGCGATTTCAGCGCGGCCGATCTGAGCGATATCAAACAGGCCTATCGCACTCTGTTTGTTGCCGGTCTGAAACGGGATCAGGCGCTGGCCGAACTACGGCCGTTGGCCGCGCGTTCATCGCATGTTCGGCACATGGTTGAGTTTGTCGAACGCTCTAAGCGACTGATCCAGAAGTGACGTCGTCAACGGTTTGCCGTTGAGATGCGCTTTGCCCTGATCGCAGGCGAAGCGTCCGGCGATTTGCTAGGTGCCGCACTGATCGAGTCTCTGCGCCAGCGTTTTCCACAGGCGAGCTTCTGCGGCGTGGCGGGTCCGCGCATGCGTGAAGCCGGTTGCGAGGTCTTGGCCGACATCGAACGCCTGTCGGTGATGGGGTTGGTCGAAGTGTTGCCGAAGCTGCCCGATATCCTGCGCCTGCGGCGCGAACTGGTCCGACGCCTCACAACCCGACCGGTCGATGCCGTAATCGGTATCGACGCACCCGACTTCAACCTGCCGCTGGAGCGTCGTCTGCATCGCGCCGGATTGAAAACCGTACACCTCGTCAGTCCCAGTGTCTGGGCCTGGCGTCCCGGGCGGGTAAAACCTATCTCCGAAGCGGTGGATCTGCTGTTGTGTCTGCTGCCGTTCGAGCCGGCTTTCTACCAACGGCATGCACTGCGCAGTGGGTTCCGAACAGTTTTTATCGGTCATCCGTTGGCAGAGACGCTGGCCGCACCCATGCCGCGCGAGCAGGCGCGTCGAGAACTCGGATTACCCCCCGATACCCTCGTGTTGGCCGTGCTGCCTGGCAGTCGCAAGGGCGAGTTGCAGTCCCTTGCCGGGCCCTTTGCCGCTGCCGCTGCGCGGCTGGCGGAGTCGGTGCCGGCGTTGCAGTTCGTTGTGCCGCTGGCCAAACCGTCGCTGCGGCCGCTGATGGAGGCGGCGATTTCCTCGCAGGCCGCCTCCGCACGATGGCACTTGGTCGACGGTGGTTCGCGCGAGGCGATGCGTGCGGCGGATGTGGTGCTGCTGGCCTCGGGTACGGCCACGCTGGAATGTCTGTTGCTGGATCGACCGATGGTGGTCGCCTATCGGGTGTCGCGCATCACCGCGGCGCTGCTGCGTGGGTTCGGCCTGCTCAAGATCCAGCGTTATAGTCTGCCCAACCTGTTGTGCAAGCGTGCGGTGGTACCGGAATTGATTCAGGAACAGGCAACACCCGAAAAAATCGCGTCAGCGGTGCATCGACTGCTAACGGATGCCGCAGCGCGAGATGAACAAATCCGCGCGTTTGCGCCGGTGCGTGAGCTGCTGCGACGGGATGCGGCCGAGCGCGCCACCTCGGCCATTGCCGAACTGCTGGAGCAAGCGGCGCCGTGAACATCGTTGCGGATGCCGATGGCAGTTCGATTGCCGGTATCGACGAAGTTGGTCGGGGATGCCTGGCCGGCCCGGTTTACGCCGCCGCCGTTATCTTGCCGGTTGTGCACGGCTTGAATGGATTGAACGATTCGAAGAAGCTGAGTGCGCGCCAGCGTGAACGGCTGGCGCCGCGGATCAAGGACTGTGCCTGCGCCTGGGCTATCGGCATTGCCTCCGTTGAGGAGATCGACCGGATCAATATCCTGCAGGCCACGTTTTTGGCCATGCAGCGTGCGGTTGCCGCCCTCGGCGTGCAGCCGGAGCTGTGCCGGGTTGACGGTAGCCAGCGACCGTCGCTGGGTCTGCCGGTACAGATGATTGTCGGCGGCGACTCCAGCGAACCGGCCATCATGGCCGCCTCCATCATCGCCAAGGTGGCGCGCGACGCCGAGATGCAGCGTCTGGATCTCCAGTATCCGGGTTATGGGTTGGCGCAACACAAGGGTTACGGTACGCCGCAGCATCTGGCCGCGCTGCGCGAACTCGGCCCAAGCGCTCTCCATCGCATGACCTTCGCGCCCTGCGCAAAGGTCAACCCCAAGCCTGCTTTCACTGAGTCCCTAGTCGGCCGGGAGCATGCTCCCGGCCTCGAGTCCAGGTTGTCATCGTCATGACCTTCGTCCATCTGCGCCTGCATACCGAGTATTCGCTGGTCGACGGGCTGGTCCGGATCGAGACGCCTGCCGGCAGCCGCGACGGGCGCACCCAGGCGCTGGCGGCACGTGTCGCCGAACTGGGTCTGCCGGCCTGCGCGGTGACTGATCGCGACAACCTGTTCGCGATGGTCAAGTTCTACAAATCGGCGGAAGCGGCCGGTATCAAGCCGATTATCGGCAGTGACATCTTCATCGAGCCGATGATCGACAATGATCTGCCTGAGCCGCTGACGCTGCTGGTGCAGGACGAAACCGGTTATCGCAATCTGACGCGGTTAATCTCGCGCGGCTTTCTCGAAGGGCAGGGACGCGGCCAGCCGTTGCTCAAGCGCAGCTGGCTGGCACAGGCACATACCGGCCTGATTGCACTCAGTGGGCGCAACGGTGAAATCGCACGCGCATTGGCGAACGCCGACCTCGGGTTGGCGCGGCAGTCGTTGTCGCGCTGGCTCGATCTGTTCGGGGACCGCTTCTATCTGGAGATCAGCCGTTGCGGCCGCGCCGGTGAAGAGGAACAGCTGCAGCTTGCCTGCGTGCTGGCGCGTGCCGACGGCGTGCCGGTGGTGGCGACCAACGACGTGCGCTTTCTGTCGCGTGAGGATTTCGATGCCCACGAAGCCCGCGTCTGCATCAATCAGGGGCGGGTGCTGGACGATCCGCGGCGGCCGCGCGAGTACACCGCCGAGCAGTATCTCAAGAGCGCGGAGGAGATGCGCAGCTTGTTCGCCGACCTCCCGGAAGCGGTCGACAACACCTTGGAGATCGCCCGCCGCTGCACGCTCACCCTGAGTTTCGGCACCTATCATCTGCCCGAGTACCCGGTGGATGCGACGATTTCGGTTGCCGACCATCTGCGGGCCGAGGCACGGATGGGATTGCAACAGCGGCTCCAACAACATGCACCTGCGCGATCACTGGATGAATACCGGCAACGGCTAGAATACGAGCTGGATGTGATCGAGAAGATGGGGTTTGCCGGGTACTTTCTGGTGGTGGCGGATTTCATCCGCTGGGGCAAAAGTCACGGGGTGCCGGTGGGGCCGGGTCGCGGCTCGGGCGCGGGTTCGTTGGTGGCCTATTCAATCGGCATTACCGATCTTGATCCAATCCCTTACGACCTTCTGTTCGAGCGATTTTTAAATCCGGAACGGGTTTCGATGCCGGATTTTGATGTCGATTTCTGCATGGAAGGCCGTGACCGTGTGATCGACTACGTGGCGCAGCGCTACGGCCGTGACCACGTCGGCCAGATCATCACCTACGCCAGCATGGCGGCGCGCGCGGTGGTACGCGATGTGGCGCGGGTCCAGGGTCATCCCTACGCGGTCGGCGACCGTATCGCCAAACTGATTCCGGGGCAACCGACCTTCAAGGGCGAAGCCGCGTCCAACGGCTGCTCAGCGCTGGAATACGCACTCAAGCAAGTGCCGGAACTGAACCAGCTGTACCAGAACGACGAGGAAGTGCGCGAAGTTGTCGATCTCGGCATGCAGCTCGAGGACATTACCCGCGGCGTTGGCAAGCACGCCGGCGGCGTGGTCATCGCACCTGAACCCCTGACCGAGTACGCACCGCTGTACTGCGAGCCGGGCGGGGCGGGACTGGTGACGCAGTTTGATATGAAGGATCTGGAGACGGTCGGGCTGGTTAAGTTCGACTTTCTCGGGCTGCGCACCCTGACCATCATTCAGGCGGCGGTGGATCAGATCAACGCGCACCATCCGGAAACGCCGCTCGATATCCTGCAGTTGCTGCTGGACGATCCCGACACCTACGCACTGTATGCCTCCGGTCGCACCACTGCGGTGTTTCAGATGGAGTCGCAGGGCATGCAGCGTGCCTCGATCGACCTGCGGCCGGACCGCTTCGAGGACATCATCGCGCTGATCTCGCTGTACCGGCCGGGGCCGATGGATCTGATTCCGGAATATGTCGCGCGCAAACGCGGCAAGACGCCCGAGTATCTGCACCCGGAGATGGAGCCGGTGCTGCGGCCCACCTACGGCATCTTCGTCTATCAGGAGCAGGTGATGCAGATCGCCCAGCGCCTGGCCGGTTATACGCTGGGCGGTGCCGATCTACTGCGTCGCGCGATGGGCAAGAAAAAGCCCGAGGAGATGGCCCAGCAGCGCACCGTGTTTGTCGAAGGCGCCGGCGCGCGCGGCATCGACGCGGCCACCGCCAACGCCATTTTCGACTTGATGGAGAAATTCGCCGGCTACGGTTTCAACAAATCGCACGCCGCAGCCTACGCGCTGGTGTCCTACCAGACCGCCTGGCTGAAAGCGCACCATCCGGCCGAGTTCATGGCCGCGGTGCTGTCGGCGGAAATGAACCATACCGACAGCGTCGTCATCATGCTCGACGAGTGCACGCGGATGGGGTTGACGGTGTTGCCACCGGGCGTCAACCGCTCGAGCTATCGTTTCACTGTACCGGCAGCAGGCCAGGTGCTGTACGGACTGGGCGCGATCAAAGGCGCGGGCGAGGGTGCGCTGGAGGGCATCATCGCCGAGCGCGAGAGCGGCGGTCGGTTCAGCGACCTGTTCGATTTCTGCCGTCGCATCGACACGCGCAAGGCCAACAAGCGCGTGCTCGAAGCGCTGGTGATGGCCGGTGCGCTGGATGGTTTGGGTCTCAACCGTCCGAGCCTGCTGGCGACGCTGCCCAAGGCGCTGCAACTGGCCGAGCAGTCCGCAGCCGGTGCCGCAGCGGGCCAGACCGACATGTTCGGCTTGTCGGCACCGGCTGGTGAAGCGCCGCGGGTCGAGGCGCTGATTGAACCCGAGTGGTCGCGGCACGAGTTCCTGAGCCGCGAGAAAGACGTGTTGGGTCTGTATCTGTCCGGCCATCCGATCGAGCAATATCGTAGCTTGATTGATCGAATTTGTGGTTTCGATCTCAAGCGCGCCATCGAACAGTACGGTGGCGAGGAAGGCTATGGCCGACGCAATCGCGCCACCTTGCTGGTGGGCGCGTGGCTGGCGGAGATCCGCAACATCGGCGGTGATCGCCCCGGCCGCATCCTGACGCTCGACGATCGCAGCGCGCAGTTGGTGTGCTGGATCGACATGGATGTCTGGATGCGGTACCAGTCGCTGCTGCGCAAGGATTCCCTGATTTTCGTCAATGGCGAAATCAGCCTGAGCCGTCGCGAAGGACGCGAGCCGGAGCATCGGTTTTATGCCCGCAGTTTCATGGACATCGACACCGTCTGCCGCAACCGCGTGCAGAAACTGCAGTTGCGATGGCGCAAGCCGGCGCTGACGATGCCGACCTTGTGCGAACGCCTGACCGCGTTGCGCTGCGACGATGGTGTGCCGGTGCAGATCGAGTACTGGAACGGTCATGCGCGCGCCACGCTGGAGCTGGGTGCGGAATACCGGATCCGGGTCGACGATGCCGTCGTCGCCGAACTGCGCCAGTGGCTGGGAGCGGATGCGGTCGAGGTCCATTATCGGCGTTGGGAAGTGCAGTTGCCGGTGGCGCGCAGCAAGCCTTTTGTGGAGATGGATGAATGAATTCCCGCGGTGTTGCGGCGCCGATGTGGATTGTTGCAGTTAAAAAGAGTGAAGATAGACCTGTATCAAGGGATGGATGTGGATGACCAGTAACCTCAGCTACCTCGAATTTGAGCAGCCGATCGCAGATCTGCAGAAGAAGATCGAAGAACTGCGCTACGTCACCGACGGCAGTGATATCAATCTTGGCGACGAGATCAATCGACTCGAGGCCAAAAGCCGTCTGTTGACCGAGCAGATTTTTTCCAAGCTCACGCCGTGGCAGATCGTGCAGCTCGCGCGGCATCCCAACCGGCCGTATGCGCTGGATTACATCGCTGCGATATTCACCGAGTGGGAAGAGCTGCATGGCGACCGCCACTTTGCGGATGATCCGGCTATCGTCAGCGGCATCGCGCGGCTGGACGGCCGCCCGGTCGCCGTAGTCGGCCATCAGAAAGGCCGTGATACCAAAGAGCGCATCTATCGCAATTTCGGTTCGGCGCGACCGGAGGGCTACCGCAAGGCGTTACGCGTGATGAAGCTGGCCGAGAAATTTCAGATGCCGGTGATCAGCCTGATCGACACCGCCGGTGCTTACGCCGGCATCTCCGCCGAGGAGCGCAACCAATCCGAGGCGATCGCACGCAATTTGTTCGAGTTGTCGCGCTTGCGCACGCCGGTCCTCGCCGTAGTGGTCGGCGAGGGCGGGTCGGGTGGGGCGCTGGCGATCGGCGTGGCCGACCACGTGATGATGCTGCAATACGCGATCTACTCGGTGATCTCGCCCGAAGGCTGTGCCTCGATCCTGTTCAAGAAGGCCGACCGCGCCAAGGACGCCGCCGAGGCCATGCGCATCACCGCGTCCGACCTGCTCGGATTCGGTCTGATCGACGAAATTCTGGCCGAACCGCTGGGCGGTGCGCACCAGGACGCGCCAGCGATGGCGGCAACGCTCAAGCAGCGCTTGGTCGAGCATCTGCAGCGGCTGACGCAGATGTCGCCGGCCGATCTGTTGGCCGAGCGCTACCGCCGTTTGATGAACTACGGCGCGTACACACAGGTCGACGTCGGTTGAGATGGGCGCCTCGGTCGGCATGCCCAATGCCGACGCGTTGCGAGCGGCTGCGCCGGCGTTGCCGCCTGGAGCCTGTTACCGGGTTTGTTACAGCGGTGGCCTCGATTCCTCCACGTTGTTGCACGCGCTGTGGCGGGCTGCGCTCAGGCCACTGCAGGCGCTGCATGTCGATCATGGCCTGCAGCCACAGTCGCAGGACTGGGCGCGCCGATGTGCCGCGGTCTGCGCGGCCCTGGATATTCCCTTGCAGGTGTTGCGGGTCGAAGTCGCGCCTGCGCATCGCCAAGGCCCCGAAGCCGCAGCCCGCGCCGCGCGCTATGAGGCGTTGCGCAAGGTCATGCATTCCGGCGACGTACTGGTACTGGCGCACCACCGTGACGATCAGGCCGAAACCGTGCTGATGCGTTTGTTGCGCGGCACCGGCATCGCCGGTCTGGCGGCGATGCGTCCGCATGCGGAATTTGCACCCGGCCGGTTATGGCGGCCGTTGCTGGGTACGCCGCGCACAAGCTTGCGCGCCTATGCCGAGCAACAGCAGCTGCAATGGATCGACGACCCGCACAATGTCGACTCCCGCTATACCCGCGTCTGGTTGCGCCGTGAAATCCTGCCGTTGCTGGAGCGCAGGCTACCCTCGGCGAGTCGGAATCTGGCGCGCGCCGCAAGCCACGCCGCCGAACAGGCGGCACTACTCGAAGAACTGGCAGATGCGGATCTCGGTGGTTTGCAGCAAGGCGACTCACTGCGGATCTCCGGGTTGCTGCGGCTGACCCCGGCGCGGCAGCGCAATGCTCTGCGCAACTGGCTGCAGCGGCGGGGGTTTCACCCCCCCAACACGAATATCCTTCAGCGGTTGCAACGCGAGGTGTTGATGGCACCGGCCGACGCCACACCGTTGCTGCGCAGCGGCGACTGCGAACTGCGTCGTTATCGGGATGCCCTGTATTTGATGCCGCCGCTGCCGCTACCCCCTGCCGATGGTGTTGGTGTGATCTGGAGTACCGACACACGAATCGAACTGCCGGCGGGCTGCGGCGGTCTGCAGGCGTCGCGACCTCCTCCGCAGCCGTTACGGATTTGCTTTGCACGCGGTGGTGAGCGCTTGCGTCCGGCGGGATCGGCGCATACCCGGAGTTTGAAGAATCTGTTTCAGGAAGCCGGTATTCCACCGTGGCGCCGCCGCCGCACGCCGTTGCTTGAAATGGAGGGGGAACTGGTCTGGGTGCCGGGGTTGCCGTCCACCGCCATCTGGCGGCAGCTTTGCGCAGAACAGCGCTGGCAGCTGCATTATCAGCCTTCGGCATAGTCTGTATTGCGAGTCCGGCGGCTACCGCCGGTGTGGCTGAACTGCAATGGCGTGCGCGTCTGCGTTGATGCTGCCGAGTGGACTCCAGTCCAGATCCGCAACCGGATGCGTTGTGACAGCGGCGCAATATCTCTAGAATTCACGAAACCGACAGCCTGCCAATCATGCTTGACGCCAGCGACACCCGTTTCATCTTCGTCACCGGTGGAGTGGTGTCGTCGCTGGGCAAGGGCATCGCCGCCGCCAGCCTCGGTGCGATCCTCGAATCGCGCGGCCTCAAGATCAGCATGATCAAGCTGGACCCGTACATCAACGTCGATGCGGGCACTATGAGTCCGTTCCAGCACGGCGAGGTGTTCGTCACCGAAGACGGCGCCGAGACCGACCTCGACCTGGGTCATTACGAACGCTTTCTGCGTGGCAAGACCAGCCGCCGCAGCAATGTCACCACCGGCCAGATCTACCGCAACGTGCTCGACAAGGAGCGTCGCGGCGATTATCTCGGTCATACGGTACAGGTGATTCCGCACATCACCGACGAAATCCAGCACGCCATCTGTGAAGGCGCGCGCGGCGCCGACGTCTGCATGGTCGAGATCGGCGGCACGGTGGGTGATATTGAATCGCTGCCTTTCCTGGAGGCGATCCGCCAGATGGCCATCGAACTGGGCCACCAGCGCACCATGTACATGCATCTGACCTTGGTGCCGTACGTGAAATCCTCGGGCGAGATGAAGACCAAGCCGACCCAGCACTCGGTGAAGGAACTGCGCTCGATTGGCATCCAGGCCGACGTGCTGCTGTGCCGCTGCGACCGCCTGCTGCCCGATGCCGAGCGGCGCAAGATTGCCTTGTTCACCAACGTGCCGTCGCAGGCGGTGATCACGGCGATGGATCTCGACGACATCTACAAGATCCCCGGTTGGCTACATCAGCAGGGCTTGGATGATCGGGTGGCCGAGCATTTCGGCCTCGACTGCCGGCCGGCCGATCTCAGCGCCTGGGATCGCGTGGTGCAAGCGCGCGATGAGCAGGATGTCGAGGTGCAGGTAGCGATGGTGGGCAAATACGTCGATTTGGCTGACGCCTACAAGTCCGTCAACGAAGCGCTCTACCATGCCGGCTTGCATACGGCGACGCGGGTGAAGATCCGCTATATCGAATCCGAGTCGATGGAAAGTCGGGGTGAAAGCGTGCTGCAGGGCGCGGATGCAATTCTGGTGCCGGGCGGGTTTGGCGACCGTGGCATCGAGGGCAAGATCGCCGCCGCAAAGTATGCGCGTGAGCGCGGCATTCCCTATTTCGGAATCTGTCTCGGCATGCAGGTGGCGGTGATTGAGTACGCGCGCAATGTCTGTGGCCTGGCGGATGCGCACAGCACCGAATTCGCGCCGGACACAGCGCATCCGGTGATCGGTTTGGTGACCGAATGGCGCGACGCCAGCGGCCAGCTCGAACGCCGTACTGCTGAGGCCGATCTGGGCGGCACCATGCGCCTGGGCGTGCAGGTCTGCCGGCTGATCGCCGGCAGCAGGTCGCGCGCGTTATACAACTCGGAGTTGATCCGCGAACGTCATCGTCACCGCTACGAATTCAATAATCACTATCGCGAAGCCCTGACCGCGCAGGGTCTGGAAATTGCCGGCCTGTCCGAGGACGGAGAACTGGTGGAGATCATCGAGTTGCCCAGGCATCCCTGGTTCGTGGCCTGCCAGTTCCATCCGGAGTTCACCTCGACGCCGCGCGACGGCCACCCGTTGTTCAAAGGTTTTATCCAGGCGGCGCGCGAACACCATCTGGCCAATCTTGGCGTTGCGCATCCGGCTCAAACACCGGACGTTGCAGAGACGTCCTTTGCGTGAGGTGACGAGCCGATGAGCGCAGGAGAGGGGGTCGCAAAGCTCTGCGACGTTGCCATTGGCCTCGATCAGCCGCTGTTTCTGATTGCCGGTCCGGACACGTTGGAGAACGAGGATCTGTGCCTGGAAATCGCCTCGCACATCAAGCCGATCGCGGAACGCCTCGGCATTCTCTACATCTTCAAGGGCTCGTTCGACAAAGCCAACCGTAGTTCGCACAGCTCTTATCGCGGGCCGGGTATCGAGGAGGGACTGCGGCTGCTCGAGACGGTCAAGCAGCGGGTCGGCGTGCCGGTGCTGACCGACGTGCATGAGGATACCCCACTAGAGGAAGTGGCGGCCGTGGTCGATGTATTGCAAACGCCGGCTTTTCTGTGCCGACAGACCAATTTCATGCAGCGCGCCGCACGCACAGGCCGGCCCATCAACGTCAAGAAAGGCCAGTTCATGGCGCCGTGGGAGATGGGCAACGTTATCGCCAAGATGCGCGCTGTAGCGCCTGATGTCCCCCTGTTGCTGTGTGAGCGAGGCTTCTGTTTCGGTTATAACAATTTGGTGGTCGACATGCGCGGTCTGGCGGCGATGCGACCGTTCGCGCCAGTGGTGTTTGACGCCACCCATTCGGTGCAGCTGCCGGGAGGGCAAGGCGGTACCTCCGGGGGTCAGCGTGAATACATTCCGATACTGGCGCGGGCGGCGGTGGCAGCGGGCGTTTCGGGGGTATTCATGGAGACGCATCCCAAACCCGAAGAGGCGCTGTGCGACGGTCCCAATTCGCTCTATCTGTCGCGGATCGAGAGTTTGCTGGAAACCTTGGTGGAGTTGGACACTGCGGTGAAACGACGTGGGCTTGAGAATTTCACCTGACGTGGTGGCGACAGGTCGTGGCGGAGATGTCCCGCCCACGCTAGACTCCCGACATTCAAGGCATTAACCCTACACCGAAAGATTTCAGAAGAGAGTTCCCGCGATGTCGAAGATTGTCCGTGTGACCGCCCAGGAAATTCTCGACTCGCGTGGCACCCCCACGCTGGAAGCTGAAGTGACGCTGGCCTGCGGCGCCAGTGGCCGCGCCGCGGTACCCAGCGGCGCCTCGACGGGCAGCCGCGAGGCGGTGGAACTGCGCGATGGCGATGCGCGGCGCTACCTGGGTAAAGGCGTACTCAAGGCGGTCGCCAACGTTGAAGGCGAGATTGCCGGTACCGTCATCGGCATGGACGCCCAGGATCAATACGCGCTGGATCGAGCGATGATCGATCTCGACGGCACCCCCAACAAACAGCATCTGGGCGCCAACGCCATCCTGTCGGTATCGCTGGCTGTGGCCAAGGCCGCCGCCGCCGCGTGCGGCCTGCCGCTGTATCGGCATCTCGGCGGACTCGAGGCCTGCACTCTGCCGGTGCCGATGATGAATGTCATCAACGGCGGTGCTCACGCCGACAACAACCTCGACATCCAGGAATTCATGATCATGCCCGTCGGGGTGAGCTGTTTCTCCGATGCGCTGCGCTGCGGCGCTGAAGTGTTCCACGCGCTCAAGCGAGTTCTGAGCAGCCGGGGCTTGAGCACTTCGGTCGGTGATGAAGGCGGATTTGCTCCCAACCTGCCGTCCAATGAAGCCGCGCTGGAATGCTTAGCCGAAGCGGTGCAGTCGGCGGGTTACGCGCTCGGCCGCGATGTTTTTCTGGCCGTGGATGTTGCCGCCAACGAGATTTATCGCGCGGGGGTCTACCATCTCGACGGTGAGAACAAGCAGTACTCGGCGGCCGAGTTCGCCGATTATCTGTCCGATCTGTGTGATCGCTACCCGATCATCTCGATCGAGGACAGCTGTGCGGAGAGTGACTGGGACGGCTGGGCGCTGCACAGCGAAAAGCTCGGCGAACGGGTCCAGTTGGTCGGCGACGACATCTTCGTCACCAATACCGAAATTCTGGCCGAAGGCATCAAACGCGATATTGGAAACGCCATTTTGATCAAACCCAACCAGATCGGTAGCCTGACCGAGACACTGGAAGCGATCCGGATGGCGACCGAAGCCGGCTACGCCAGCATCGTCTCGCATCGCTCTGGTGAAACAGAGGACACCACCATTGCCGACATCGCTGTCGGTACCTCCGCCACCCAGATCAAGACCGGTTCGATGAGTCGTTCTGATCGTATCGCCAAGTACAACCAACTGTTGCGGATCGAGCGCAGCCTCGGTGCACAGGCGCGTTATCCCGGTGCTGCCGCATTTCCGGTGGATCTGGATTGACAGCCGCAGCCGCCGGATCGTCAGGTCGGCGTCGTCTGCATGAAGTTACGTCTGCAGCCGGGTCGGTAATGCTGCGGATTAATCGATGTTGAATCAGCGGAAATTACTGGTGTTGGTGCTGGTCGGGCTGCTGGCGGCGCTGCAATACCGCTTGTGGCTGGGCGATGGCGGCGTGTTGCCGCGTCACCAATTGCAGATTGCCGTAGACCAGGCGACTCAGCGCAACGAAGCATTTGCCAAGCGCAATGCGGCGCTGCAGGCTGAGGTCGACGATCTCGGCAAAGGAGGGCAGGCCATCGAGGCGCGCGCGCGCAGCGAACTGGGCATGATCCGCAAAGGTGAAACTTTCTACCTCGTTGTTCAGCGTGATTAGTGTTTTGGCGTTGGTCGAAGACAAAAAACTTCACACAGATGACACAGATCAAAAGAACCGGCTCCGTCATCAAGTAATATCTGCGTATCCGTAATGCGTGGTTTTAATACGTTATATCGGCGTGATCCCGGCCTACGCCGGGAGGCATCCAGAGATTGGGGCCAAGATTACCGAGCCCACTGGGTTCCGGCTTGCGCCGGAACGACGGCCAATAATCGACGATGACATAGCTAAAGAACCTCTGAAAGTGTATCCGGTCGATGCTTTGAAGCCGGTTCTTAAAGATTTTTTATCGGTGTCATCTGTGGTTAGTCTGGTTTCTTGCGGTTTTCTGTCCCGGCCGGTGCGGTACGCAGAAGCACGTAGGCCGCACCGGTGCCACCGTCGTGCGGACGGGCGGCACAGAATGCCAGCACATCATTGCGGCGGCGTAGCCAGCCGTCCAGCAAGCTGCGGATGATCGGGCCGCTGTTGGGCGAGCCCAAGCCCTTGCCGTGAATGATACGCACGCAACGCAGGTCGCGGTTCCGACAATCGGTTAAAAAGTCGGCCACTGCGCGATAAGCGTGGTCGCGGTTGAGGCCGTGCAGGTCGAGTTCCGCATGGATGCGATAAGTCCCACGCCGCAATCGCCGCCAGACCGAATCCTGGATACCGTCGCCGCGGTAGGCGAGCGCATCAATGCTGTCGAGCGGATCGGACTCGAATGGGCCGCGCCGCAACTCTTCAATCACCGCTTGTTCATCGGCCTCGAGGCTGCGTGGGCGTGTGCTTGGTTTGGCGACCTGCGCTGAAACGCGATCGGCAGGTGGGCGCCGCCGCACGGTGGTCATCGCCGCGCGAAACACCTCAAGTTCCTCGGATGACAGAGAGCGTTTCACGAAAACATGATAGCGCGCATGCCGTTAAACTTGGCGCTTGCAGGAATACCGCTCTCCGATGCGCATACTTCTTTCCAATGACGACGGCTGTATGGCCCCTGGTTTGCGTTGCCTCGCCGATTGCGTGCGCGAGAGCCACGCATTGACCGTGGTCGCGCCGGATCGCAATCGCAGCGGCGCATCCAACTCGCTGACCCTGCTCAACCCCTTGCGAGCGCAGCGGCTGGAAGATGACGTCTGGAGCATCGACGGCACGCCGACCGATTGCGTGCATCTGGCGTTGACCGGCTTGCTTGAAGAACTCCCCGACATGGTGATTTCGGGTATCAATGCCGGCGCCAATCTGGGTGACGACACGCTCTACTCGGGTACCGTGGCGGCGGCGATGGAGGGACGAACTCTGGGCTTCTCGGCTATTGCTGTGTCCAACATCAGCTACGCGCCCAAACACTATCCGGCCGCTGCGCGCATCACCCTGGAGCTGGTCGAACGCCTGCGGCAGGCGCCGCTGCCGGGCGATATCATCCTCAACGTCAATGTGCCGGATTTACCCTATGAACAGCTGCAGGGTTTCGAGGTGACGCGGCTGGGTAATCGTCACCTGGCCGACGCGGCGCAAGCGGCGCGCGACCCGCGCGGCCGGCCGATCTGGTGGATCGGTGCGGCCGGCACCGAACAGGACTGCGGGCCGGGGACTGATTTCTTTGCGGTGCAACAAGGTCGTGTCTCGATCACACCGTTGTTGGTCGATCTCACTCGCCACGCAGCGATCGACAGCCTCAAGGTCTGGGCGCAGGGTTTGTGAACGCGTTGATATCGATGCCGCATCAGGCACTGGGATCGGTATTGCCGTCCGTGCGTGCGCGTCTGGTGCGCGAACTGCGCGCCCAGCACATCGACGATGAACGCGTACTGAGCGCCATCGGCAAACTGCCGCGACATGAATTCGTCGAAGATGCGTGGCGCGCTGAGGCCTATAAGAACAAACCGCTGCCCATCGGTCTGTCGCAAACGATTTCGCAACCCTACATCGTGGCCTTGATGACGCAGTTGCTGCTGGCCGGCGGACCCCGCCAAAAAGTGCTGGAGGTTGGCACCGGTTCGGGTTATCAGAGCGCGGTACTGGCGGAGGTGTTCGCGACGGTATTCTCGGTGGAGCGGATCAAGCCATTGGCTGAACAGGCACGGGCGCGGTTGCGCCGCTTGGGCTATCGCAACATCCACTGTGGGTATGCCGATGGCAGTGAAGGCTGGAAGGCCCATGCGCCCTATGACGGCATCCTCGTTACCGCGGCGGCTGCGGAGGTGCCGCGCGCATTGCTCAAGCAGATGGCACGCGGCGGGCGCATGGTCATTCCAGTCGGACCGCCAGGGGGCCAGCAGTTACGTGTGATCGATCGCACGCCGCATGGTCTGGAAGCGCAGGATGTGTCGGTCGTCAGCTTTGTTCCACTGCTATCGGGAAAGGTTTAGGGTGCTGGCAGAATTTCAGGTTTGGCTGAATCATCTCTACGGGACATTGGGTTACGGGGAGATTTTCCTGTTGATGACACTGGAGTCGAGCCTGTTCCCGGTGCCGGCGGAGTTGGTGATGATCCCAGCCGGCTACCTGGCTAGCGCCGGCCAGCTGGATCCGACACTGGCCATCGCTGCCGGCGCGGGTGGATCGCTGTTGGGTGCCTCCATCAACTATCTGCTGGGCCGCACTCTGGGTCGTGCGTTTCTGCTGCGCTACGGCCGCTATCTGTTGATCGATGCGTCAAAATACCATCAGGCGGAACGGTTGTTTCTGCGGAATGCCTCGTTGGCCACCTTTATCGGTCGTCTGCTGCCGGTGATCCGTCACCTGATTTCGTTGCCGGCCGGGGTGTTCGGTATGCCCAAGCCGAATTTCGCGGTTTGGACCTTGGCCGGTGCCACACTGCTGTGCACCATCGAGTTAGCCCTGGGCTACTACCTCGGTCCGCCTGCGGTAGCGATGATGCGCGGCTACAGCCACGAGGTCGGCATTGCCGTGGTTCTGCTGGCGATCATCGGGCTGATCTGGTTTCTGCGGCGGCGTAGTGCATGACTGCCGGCGGTCGTCGCCGTGGCTTGCATCTGCTTCGGTGGTGGCCGCGTCGGTGGGTGTTCGGCTTGCTGCCGATGGTGCTGCTGACGGGTTGCAGCAATCTGTTGCGTTGGGACGACACTGGACACCACGGCTATCGTTATCGGCGCGCCGCGGTCAGAGCACCCGATAATGGCGGATCTACCGTGGTGAAAAAAGGCGACACGTTGTATTCCATTGCCTTCCGCAACAACCTCGACTATCACGACCTCGCGGCCTGGAACGGCATCCCCGGCAATTACGCCATCTATCCCGGTCAACGTCTGCGCTTGCATCCTCCGCGACAGTCAAATCGGAGTACGCATGTGGCTGCGGCACCCGAATTCGCCGCCCGGTCTGCGCCTGTCGTGTCCTCGCGACCGTCGCCGATGATTCTTGCGCCAGCGCCGACGCCACCGGTCGATACGATTCAGCCCCTTGGCGGCCAGGCGTTCAACAGCGATCACTGGCGCTGGCCGGTGAACGGCAAGGTGTTGCTGCAATTCGATCCGGGCCACGGGTCAAAAGGCATCAATATCGCCGGCCGTCTCGGCCAGACCGTGGTCGCCGCCGCGCCCGGCAAGGTGGCCTACAGCGGCAGCGCCTTGAAGGGCTACGGCGAACTGGTGATCATCAAGCACGACGAACGTTACCTGTCGGCTTACGGCTACAACCAGCGGCGCTTGGTGGAGGAAGGACAATGGGTGAGTGCCGGACAGGCTATCGCGGAAGTGGGTGAGGGGCCGGAACATCGCGACGAGCTGCATTTCGAGATCCGCGATCACGGCCGGCCGGTCGATCCCTTGTTGTTGCTGCCACGGCCGTGATACGGCAGCGCCGGCCTTTCGGGCATGGCGCAAGTGTGCGTCGCGTGATGTAATAACAAGTCAACGCGTTCGACGCCTGTTTCGTCGGCCCGACGCTGTTGCCGCCCCGCTTCAAGGTGAACCCGTGAACTCTCCTGTGCCGGCCACGCCTAAGGCCAGTTTCCCGCGCATCCAGCGTCTGCCGCCGTATGTCTTCGACATCATCGGTAATCTGAAGAAGGCGGCACGTGCGCGCGGTGAGGACATCATCGATTTCGGCATGGGCAACCCGGACCAACCGACGCCGAAGCACATCGTCGACAAGCTGGTGGAAGTAGCGGTGCGCGGCACCGATTCCGACTACATCAAGCCCGAGCACCGCGTCGATGACGCAGTCCATGCGCACCGCTACTCGGTCAGCAAGGGCGTCCCGCGCTTGCGGCGGGCGATGGCGCGCTGGTATCGCGATCGTTATCAGGTCGAATTGAACCCGGACACCGAGGTTATCGCCACCATCGGCTCCAAGGAAGGTCTGGCGCACCTGGCTTTCGCCACGCTGGCGCCGGGCGACACGGTGCTGGTGCCCAACCCGGCGTATCCGATCCATCCGTTTGGGACGGTGCTGGCGGGTGCCGATGTGCGCCATGTGCGGATCGGGCCGGAGGTGGATTTCTTCGAGGAGCTGGTGAAGGGGATCAAGGAGACGATGCCGGCGCCGAAGATGCTGATTCTCAACTTCCCGGCCAATCCGACCACCCAGTGCGTGGATCTGGCGTTCTTCGAAAAAGTGGTGGCGATCTGTCGCGAATACGGCATCTGGCTGGTGCACGATCTGGCTTACGCCGACATCGTATTCGACGGTTACACCGCTCCCAGCGTGTTACAGGTGCCGGGTGCCAAAGACGTCGCGGTGGAGTTTTTTACCCTGTCCAAGAGCTACAACATGCCGGGCTGGCGGGTCGGCTTCATGAGCGGCAATCCGACCCTGGTGGGCGCGCTGACCCGCATCAAGAGCTACCTCGACTACGGCATGTTCACGCCGATCCAGGTTGCTGCGATCGCGGCGCTGGAAGGGCCGCAGGATTGCGTGGCCGAGATTTGCGAGATTTACCGCAAGAGACGCGACGTGCTCTGCGAAGGACTCAACAAGATCGGCTGGCCGGTCGACAAGCCACAGGCGACGATGTTCGTGTGGGCGAAGATTCCCGAGCCGTTCCGCGCGCTGGGTTCGCTGGAGTTCTCCAAGCGCTTGTTGGAAGACGCCAAGGTGGCGGTGTCGCCTGGCGTTGGTTTCGGCGAATACGGCGACGACCACGTGCGTATCTCGCTGATCGAAAATGAACATCGCACGCGGCAGGCGTTACGTTCAATCAAGAAGTTGCTGCAGGCGGCCGTGTGAACCGGCACGATACTTCCACAGCGCTGCGGATTGGCGTCGCCGGCCTCGGCACGGTCGGCCAGGGCGTGCTGCGGGTACTGGCACGCAATGCGGAGCTGATCGAGCGCCGCTGTGGTCGCTGGCTAACGGTCACGCACGTCAGCGTGCGTGACCGTTCGAGGACGCGCGACTGCGATTTGGCCGGTGTGACCGTGCTGGATGATCCGCTGCAGTTGGTGCAGGCGGATGTGGATGTGGTGGTGGAACTGATCGGCGGACTCGACACGGCACAGTCGCTGGTATTGGCGGCGCTGCAGGCCGGCAAACCGGTGGTGACTGCCAACAAGGCGTTGCTGGCAGAACGCAGTGACGCGGTGTTCGCCGCCGTCGAGACGAGCGGCTGCGCCCTCGGTTTTGAGGCGGCTGTGGGTGGTGGTATTCCGGTGATTCAGGCCTTGCGCGAAGGTATGGCCGGCAATCGCATCGACGCCGTCGCCGGTATTATCAATGGCACCAGCAACTACATCCTGACGCAGATGGGGCACCAAGGCATGGCGTTCGCCGAGGCTCTGAGCGAGGCGCAACGACTGGGCTACGCAGAAGCCGACCCAAGCTTCGACGTCGGCGGCATCGACGCCGCGCACAAGTTGGCACTGCTCGCCGCTATCGCCTTTGGCATGCCGCCAGCCTTTGCTTCCGTGCAGATTCAGGGTCTGGATACGGTGCAGGCGCAGGACATGCGACTGGCGCAGGAGCTGGGCTATCGCATCAAGCCGCTGGGCATCGCCAAGCGCAGCGCGGCCGGCGTGGAGTTGCGCGTACACCCGACACTGATCCCGGCCGAACATCTGCTGGCCTCGGTGGACGGTTCGCTCAACGCCATCCGCATCCACGGTGATGCCGTTGGCCAGACCGTGCTGATCGGCGCCGGTGCCGGTGCCGAGCCGACCGCGTCGGCCGTCATCGCCGATCTGGTCGAGATCGCCCGTGCGCGGACGTCCAGCCTGCCGTTGGGCCAGCCCGCCGCGAGCTTGCGCCCGCACCGGGTGTTGCCGTTGAGTGAAGTCGAAAGCGCCTATTACCTGCGTCTGCGGGTTGCGGACACGCCCGGTGTGCTGCGCGCCATTACTTCAATCCTGGCCGACCTCGAGATCAGCGTCGAGGCCATCCTGCAGAAGGAGCCGCGTGAACACGGCGACGCTACTCTGGCCATCATCACCTCCGTCACCACCGAATCGCATTGCGACCAGGCGCTGGCGCGGATGATGGAACTGCCGTTTACTCAGCCCGACGCAACGCGGCTGCGCGTGGAGTATTTCGATGATTGAAGCAGAAGACAAGACTCGGGACTCGGGACTCGGGACTCGGCATTACACCGGCCTGATCGACGCTTATCGCAACCGGATGCCGCTGGCGCCGGAAGCGGTTGCCATCAGCTTGGGCGAGGGCCGCACGCCGCTGATCCGCTTGCGCAACATTCCCGACGACATCGGTTTTGGTGGCGAGATCTACGTCAAGTACGAGGGCCTCAACCCGACCGGGTCGTTCAAGGACCGCGGCATGACGGTGGCCGTGACTCAGGCAGTGCACGCCGGTAGCCGCGCCGTCATCTGCGCTTCCACCGGCAATACCTCGGCGTCTGCTGCGGCCTACGCCGCACGCGCCGGTATCACCGCCTTCGTGCTGATTCCGGACGGTCATGTCGCACAGGGCAAGCTGGCGCAGGCCATCGCCTACGGCGCCACTGTGGTGCAGATCCGTGGCAACTTCGACGACGCCATGCAGCTGGTGAAAGAGCTGGCGGAGTCCTCGCCGGTGACGGTGGTCAACTCGATCAATCCCTACCGTCTGCAGGGTCAGAAAACCGCCGCGTTCGAGATCGTCGAGGCGCTGGGTCGCGCGCCCGATTACCACTGCCTGCCGGTCGGCAATGCCGGCAACATCACCGCGCACTGGATCGGCTACAGCGAACTCACCGGCCGGGGGACTGCGGCGTGCCTGTTCTGCAACGGTGACTGCCAACATCTTGCTGTTAACGATTCCCGATTCCCGATTTCCGATTCTCGTCCCAAGATGGTCGGCTATCAGGCTGCCGGCAGCGCGCCGTTCATGCGCGGCGGCCCGGTCAGTGAGCCAGAGACGGTAGCCACTGCCATCCGTATCGGCAATCCGCAGAGCTGGTCGCCGGCCTGGACCGTGCAGAAGGAGTCCGGCGGCTGGTTCGACGAATTGAGCGACGCCGAGATTCTGGCGGCGCAGTCGCGTCTGGCGAGCCGTGAGGGGGTGTTCTGCGAACCCGCCTCGGCCGCCTCCATCGCCGGTGCATTGCGCGACATCGAGCGTGGCAAGATCGCCGACGGCAGCACCATCGTCTGCACCCTGACCGGCAACGGCCTGAAGGATCCGGACGTGATCCTGCGCGGCGGCATGCCGAAGCTGACGCAGATCGACGCCGAACGTAACGCCGTCGAACGTCTGTTGACCGAACATCTTGGCTGAAACGCGCGCGGAGCCCATCGTCCGACGCCGTCCGTCCGGCGATGCAACGGCTCTGCCGCCCGATCTGCACCCGGTGCTGCGGCGGCTCTATGCCAGTCGCGGGGTCGGCGACGCACAGGGTCTGTCGCTGGAACTGAAAACCTTGCTGCCGCCGGATTTGTGCGGAATCGACCGTGCGGGAACCCTGTTGGCGGATGCCATCGTCGCTGGCAAGCACATCGTCATCGCCGGCGACTATGATGCCGACGGCGCGACCGGAACCACGCTGGCTGTGCTGGGCCTGCGAGCACTGGGCGCAACCTCTGTCGATTACGTAGTGCCCAACCGCTTCACCATGGGCTATGGGCTGTCGCCGGCGCTGACGGCGGAAGCGCTACAGCAGGGGGCTGAAGTGCTGGTCACGGTGGACAACGGCATCGCCAGCGCCACCGGGGTTGCCGCTGCCAAAGCGGCTGGCTTGACGGTGATTGTCACCGATCACCATTTGGCACCGCCCGAGTTACCGGCAGCGGATGCCATCGTCAATCCCAACCAGCCGGGCTGTCCCTTTCCCAGCAAGCATCTCGCCGGCGTCGGCGTGATGTTCTACCTGCTGGGTGCGGTGCGTGCGGTGTTGCGCGAACGCGGTGGGTTTGCCGATCGGCCTGAACCGAATCTCGCCGAATTCCTAGATTTGGTCGCCTTGGGCACGGTCGCCGATGTAGTGCGACTAGATCACAATAACCGAGTGCTGGTGGCGCAGGGCTTGGCGCGTATCCGCGTCGGGCGTTGCCGGCCGGGTCTGCTGGCGCTGCTGCAGGCGGCCGAACGCACCGCCGAACGTGTCAGTGCCCAGGATCTCGGTTTCGTTCTTGGGCCCAGACTCAACGCCGCAGGCCGGCTCGACGACATGCGTGTCGGCATTGAATGCCTGCTGGCACCAGACCTGGAAACGGCGCGGCCGTTGGCGGCACAGCTCGACGCACTCAACCGCGAGCGCCGTCAGATCGAACAGCAGATGCGCGACGAGGCGCTGGCGGCGTTGCCGGATACCGATGATTCCGTCGGCTTGTGTGTGTTCGACGACCGCTGGCATGAAGGGGTGGTCGGGCTGGTCGCCTCACGCGTGCGGGAGCGCACCCATCGACCGACCATCGCATTCGCGCCCGGCGTCGACAGCTCGATGCTCAAGGGTTCGGGGCGCTCCATCCGCGGTCTGCATCTGCGCGATGTGCTGGCGGCGATTGACGCTCATCATCCAGGCCTGATCGAGCGTTTCGGCGGACACGCGATGGCGGCGGGCCTGAGTTTGTCGCGCACTCATCTCGATGCGTTTGGCGATGCATTCGACCAGCAGTGCCGCGCGGTGCTGAGCGCCGCAGATCTGGATGAAGTGGTGGAAACCGACGGCGAACTGACAGCGGCCGAACTGCAACTGGAAACGGCACAGGTACTGGAACAGGCGGGCCCCTGGGGGCAGGGATTCCCCGAACCGTCGTTTGAAGGACAGTTTGAAGTGCTGGCGGCTCAACCGGTGGGCGCCGACGGCCGGCATATCCGTTATCGTCTGGACCCGTTGCGAGGCCAGCCGCTGGTTGCGATCCATTTCGACGGCGCCGAACAGCATGCCAGTGGGGGCCGCATCCATATTGTCTATCAACTTCTGGTCAACCGCTTCCGGCAGACCGAAAACATGGAAATTTTGATCCGCCATCTGCGGGTGCTGGACTGATCGGCCGGGATGTCGCGAGGGCTGGCATCATGGTAAAGACAGAATGGAGCGCGGTTCAGTAGGCGGGTTCGAACGCCCCCCGGCAGTCATAACAACGAGTGGTATGGATCTGTGCGTTGAGGAGAGAACGATGACCAGAAATTGGCTCTACACGATACGTAATACCGTGCTGTTCGCGGTGGCGGTGGGCAGCACGACCGTCCATGCCGGCCAGACCCAGGATGCGGCCAATGTCCACGCGCAAGATAGCACCTGCGCAGCGTAGCGTCTTGCAACAGGCGCTGGCCAGACAGTGTGCGACATCTTCCACCTGACAGGGTTGCAGGGTTTGTGGATGCACGTATTCGAGATAGCGAATGAGGCAATCTGCGACCAGTTCACCAAGCGTGAGCCGCCGCGGACGCCGCGGCAAAGTCATCGGGTTCTCGTGCAGTCCAGACGACGATGTTGCCGCCTATGCGCCGTTGTCTGAGCAGTGCCTGCCGGGGTGACGCCGCATAGTGCAACTGGTGATAATGTTGATGCAGGAAGCAATCGATCTGCCAACGTTTACAGGGTTTGATCAGGACGATCTTGGTGCGTGTCTACGGTCGCGATTGAGTGGCGCGGGCGTTGATATAATCGTTGTGTCGCAAGTGTGCGCGAAAGTGGCGGAATAGGTAGACGCACTGGGTTTAGGTCCCAGCGCCGCAAGGCGTGCGAGTTCGAGTCTCGCCTTTCGCACCATATATGGATATAAGGGCACCTCCAAGAATTCAGTTTGATCGTGCCGCGATGTAACGTCTTGCCGTTTCCTGCAACGGCAATCGGTTTTCAGCATAAAACGGTTCGAATGCTGCTGATGAGGTGTCCATTTCCGCTGTTTTCGCCCCATCCTAGCCGTTTCATCCCATAGCGAGCACACCGCTCCTGTCGCGTTTAAGCAATTGCCCCAAGCGCACCCTGTTGTACACCCGATTCATCAGCCTGATCTTCACCTCAGCACAGGACAATCCAATGGTGCGCACGAGGTGCCCACCCTCTGTGCCTTCGGCCGATAGGCGCTGCCGGCGTAGATCGGACACTGGTGACGACCGGCATCGGTGTGTTGATCCACTAACACGCCGAAGACCGGGCTGCCGTGGACTGCGGCAGCCGTCACCCGATAGCTGCGCACCCGGTTGAGCCCGGAACGAAACGCTTCCCAGTGGATCCGGGCCTTCAGCCCGGCCAGCGGATCGCCCCGATGGCCGGGCTGGGTCGTGTGTTCCCCGATATCAAAAAACCCAGGGTGCCGGTGCCGTTTCATGGTCTGCGTACGCGGTCTGTAATGATTCGCCCTTAGGTCACTCAAACGGTGCCGAGTTGCTCGATTGGCCCGAATTTTGATGGGTTTTTAGAGGTGCCTTATTGAGAGTCACGATCATTCTCCAAGAATGACCGTTCAGGCTCATCTGTCGTTGGAATCACGCTGCCTCCTCCAGTCTCATGTCATTGGGAGCGGCTGGATCGGGGCCAATCGGTGGAACCAGAGTAAACTAGCTGTGGAGTCGGCCAGACAGTCGCCGCCGCGTGAGCGGGGGAGGAAAGTCCGGGCTCCGCAGGGCAGTGTGCCAGTTAACGGCTGGGCGGCGTGAGCCGACGGAAAGTGCAACAGAGAACAGACCGCCGATGGCCTCGCAAGAGGATCAGGTAAGGGTGAAACGGTGCGGTAAGAGCGCACCGCGGTCCCGGTAACGGGAACGGCACGGCAAACCCCACACGGAGCAAGGCCAAATAGGGAAGGAGGGCTTTTTTAGGCTCGACACGCGGCCCGCGTGCCTTCCGGGTAGGCTGCTGGAGGCGGCGGGTGACCGCCGTCCTAGAGGAATGGCTGTCGGGACGCCGCAAGGCGTTCGCACAGAACCCGGCTTATCGGCCGGCTCCACTTTATTTCCACTTTGCCCCACAGTGTCGAAAAACGATGCTGCTGGAGGCTTCTGTGCGGATGGAATCCCCGTGGATGGACGAAATTACGCGCTACAGGCCCACTAGATTTCTAAGTGGCTTTAATTGCATGCCGTAACCACCTGTTTTTAAGTATTGATGTGAATTTCGCTGAATCCAGCTTAAGTCTTTGTCCGACTTGAGGTTTTTTGATGGGAATAGCTTGCAAGGTGGGGTGAAGTGGGCTATAGTGCCCCATGGTGGTTTCGGGTGGGACGCCAACCGGTGTTCCCAAGAGCTTAGGATTAAGGTGCCGAGGTACGATGTTTGCCGGATCGCATCAATTGACGATCGACGACAAAGGGCGCCTTGCGGTGCCGGCTCGCTTTCGTCAGCAGCTCAGCGAGCAAGCCGGTCTGCAGGTGGTTATCACCATGGGCCCGAATCGGTGCCTGGAACTCTATCCTGCCCCTGAATTTCGCAAGGCCACCGAGCAAATCGATCAGATGGAAGATCGTGAGGCGGCCGAACTGCTCAATTTTTCCTTTGTCGGTTTGGCGGTGGAGACCGAGATTGATAAGCAGGGGCGGGTATCGTTGTCGCCGATGCTGCGGCGGCTGGCTCAGCTTGAATCCAGCGTCGTGCTGGTCGGTCAGATCAACCGCTTTGATCTGTGGAGTGAACCGCTGTGGAATGAGCGGTTCAGCGAGATTCAACCTTCGCTGAAGAGCGCGTTCAGGAATCTGAAACGGTGAGGCCTGTCGCTGATGTCCGAAAGCCTCATCCTGCCGTCGCCCGTTTTCAGACGTTGCGGCTGCCCCGCTTTATTGCGGCGCCGCCCGCTCCCGGTTGAAGCGATGAATTCGCACCGGCCGGTTCTCCTCGAAGAAGCGCTGGCCGGTCTTGCGGCCGGTCGTCCATGCTCGCGTGCGCGGGCGTTCGTCGAGGGCACCTATGGCCGCGGTGGTCACAGCGCCGCCATTCTCGAAACCCTGCGTCCAGGTGATGTGCTGCACGCGCTGGACCGCGATCCAGCCGCCTGTGCCCACGCTTTCAAGGCTCATGCGAGGCGCGACGATTTCCGCATCCACCGACGCAATTTCGCCGAGCTGCAGGCTTGGGCGCAGGAGCAGGCGCTGCTGGGCCGCATCGACGGCCTGCTGCTGGATCTGGGCGTTTCCAGCCCACAACTCGATCAGGCCGAACGCGGGTTTAGTTTTGCTGCCGACGGCCCGCTCGACATGCGCATGGATCCGGACACCGGCGAATCCGCGGCGCAGTGGCTGGCACGGGCGCCGCAGACGGAGATCGCCGAGGTGTTGTGGCGCTATGGCGAGGAGCGCAACAGCCGGCGTATCGCGCGCCGCATCGTCGAATCCCGTGTCGAGTCGCCGCTGACCACCACGACACAATTGGCAGCCCTGATTGCGGCCGTGCCTGGGCCGCGCAGCAAGAAAATCCATCCGGCGACACGCAGCTTTCAGGCTATTCGCATTCACATCAACGGCGAGTTGGACGCACTCGAACGTGCGCTGGCCGCGGCACCCGAATTGCTGGCGCCGGGTGGCCGGCTGGCGGTGATCAGCTTTCACTCGCTGGAAGACCGCGTGGTCAAGCGCTACATCCGCGAACACAGCACGCGCGTGCGCGACGGTGAGACCCTGACACCGTTGTTGCGCCGCATCGGTCGGTATTTTCCAGGCGATGCTGAGATCGCCGCCAATCCAAGAGCACGCAGCGCAGTGTTGCGAGTCGCCGAGAAAGTGTCGTGAGTCGCCGTCAAGAGCATGCTCCAGCCGCTCGATCCCCGGTTTCACGGGGGACGCTGCTGCCGCTGTTTCTGGCGCTGGCCTGCGTCGGCAGCGGGGTGACGGTGGTGCAGATCAAGCACGGTAGCCGTAATTTCACCACGCGTCTGGATACGCTGCGGCGCCAGCGCGACCATCTGCAAGTGGAATGGGCGCAGCTGCGGCTGGAGCAGGCCACGCTGGATCGGCACGGCCGTGTGCAGCAGCTGGCGGAAAAACAGTTCGATATGGTCGAACCCAAGGATTACGTGATTGTGCCTGAGCGCGCCACGCCGCCGGTCACGCTGGGCAAGGCACCGGCAGTGGTGCGGCAATGACTGCCGCCATTACGCTGCAGTCCAGCACGCCCGGCGCGTGGCGGCATCGCTTGGTGTTGCTGTTGTTGTTGGCATTGGCGGTTATCGTGCTGGGACGGGCGTTCTACCTGCAGGTCGTCGACAACGAGTTCCTCAGCCAGCAGGGCGACCTGCGCTTCATCCGCACGCTGACACTGCCGGGCTTTCGCGGGGCCATCCTCGACCGTCGCGGTGAGCCATTGGCACTGTCGGCACCGGTCGATTCGATCTGGGCGGTGCCGGCCGACGTGTTGGCGGCGCCGCAGTATCTGCCGGCGCTGGCCAAGCTGCTCGATATGCACGTACCGGCGCTGCGCAAATATCTGCAGACGCGTGACGACCGCCGGTTCGTTTATCTCAAGCGGCAGATGGATCCGGACCAGGCGCGTCGCGTGCTGGCGCTGAAAGCCCCCGGCGTGTTCTCGCAGCGCGAGTACCGGCGCTATTACCCGGCCGGCGCGGTCGCCGCCCAGGTAGTCGGATTCGCCAATATCGACGGCAAGGGCCAGGAAGGAATCGAGCTAGCCGACAACACCTTGTTGCGGGGCATCGACGGCGAGCGGCGGGTGATCCGCGACCGCAGCGGGCGCGTAGTGGAGGACACCAGCGTCTATCGGCCGACGCAGCCGGGACATGACATTCATCTGACGCTGGACCTGCGCCTGCAGTACATCGCCTACCGCGAATTGCAGCGTGCGGTCGAAGCGCATCAGGCGCGCAGCGGCTCGATCGTGGTGGCCAACGCGCGCAGCGGCCAAATCCTGGCGTTGGCCAACGTTCCCAGCTACAACCCCAACAATCCGGCCGACCGCGATTCCGAAGGGCTGCGCGCCCGCGCCGTCACCGACACCTTCGAGCCGGGTTCCTCGATCAAACCACTGTTGGTGGCGCAGGCGCTGACGCTGCACAAATTCACCACCCACAGCCTGTTCGATACCGGCGACGGCAGTTACCGGGTCGGCTCGATGACCATCCACGACGATCATCCTTACGGCATCGTCGATCTGCGTCGCCTGCTGGTGAAGTCCAGCAACATCGGCGCCGCCGAGGTCGGGCTGGCGCTGGGGCCGCAGGCGGTGCGCAGCGGCTATCGGAAGTTCGGGCTCGGCGAACGTACCGGCATTGGCCTGCCGGGCGAAGGCGATCCGACCCTGCGGCCCTGGAATACCTGGGGCGACATCGCCACCGCCACCGCGTCCTATGGTTACGGCGTCGCGTTCAATGCGCTGCAGATGCTGCGGGCCTACTGCGCCTTGGCTGACAACGGCTTGATGCCGCAACTGAGCATCGTCGAGAGTCGTCGGCAACCGCCGCCGCAGCGGGTGATTCCGGCCTCGGTTGCGCAGACCGTGCGCGGCATGCTCGAGGGCGTAGTATCGAAGGACGGTACGGCGGCGGGCGCCGCCGTACCGGGTTACCGGGTCGCGGGCAAGACCGGCACCTCGCGCATGACCGGAAACGGTGCCTACGCAAAAGGCCAATACCACGCCATCTTTGTCGGTATGTTGCCGGCCGATCATCCGCGACTGATCGGTCTGGTGGTGATCAACGATCCCAAAGGCTACGACTACTACGGGGGTTCCGTCTCCGGTCCGGTGTTTTCCAACGTGATGCAGGCCGCCGCGCGGTTGCTGCAGATCGCGCCCGACCGTCCGGCGCCGGGCTTGCTACAGGCGGTAGACGCGCCTGTGGGTGGACATTCATGAGCCCTTCGGTGCAGCAACGGCCGTTGACGGAATTGCTGGCGGGTTTGGCAGCCGCGCCGGCCGAGCTGAACATCGTCGGCCTCGCGCTGGATAGCCGCGAGGTTAAACCCGGGTTCCTGTTCCTGGCCTGTCGTGGTCATCGGCAGCACGGCCTGCAACACGTCGACGAAGCGATCGCGCGGGGTGCTGCCGCCGTCGTCTGGGAGCCGGCGCCGGAGATCGAGCCGCCCAAGTTGAGCGTGCCTTCGGTTGCGGCCGACCAGCTGTCGATGAAGGTGGGCGAGATCGCATCGCGTTTCTGGCAGCGACCCAGTGCACAACTGCGGACCGTTGGCATCACTGGCACCGATGGCAAGACCTCGACCGCCTATCTGCTGGCGCAGGTGTGGACGGCGCTGGGCACGCCCTGCTGTTATCTCGGCACGCTCGGTTACGGTAGCCTCGACGCGCTGGACGTCGCTGTCAACACCACGCCGGATGCCGTGCGTCTGCAGCGCTATCTGGCTGAAGCGGTCATGGCGGGGCACCGTGCCTGTGCGATGGAAGTGTCCTCGCACGCACTGGCACAAGGACGCATCGTCGGTACCCGCTTCGCCGCCGCGCTGTTGACCAATATCGGCCGCGACCACCTCGACTACCATGGCAGTCTCGAACAGTACGTCGTCGCCAAGCGCAAGCTGTTCGAGCGCGCCGACACCGACGCCGTACTGCTCAACCGCGACGACGCCTACGGCGCCGAGTGGGCTGCACAGTTGGCCACCGAGCATTCGCTGATGATCTATGGTCTCGGCGGCGTGCGGCCGGTCACACCCTACGTCATCGGTGAGTCGCTGACCCTGCATCCGCAGGGGCTGCGTCTGCAGCTCGCCAGCAGCCGGGGCGATGGCCGTATCGACTCGGCCTTGCTGGGGCGCTTCAATGCCTACAACCTGCTGGCTGTCGCCGCCGTGTTGATCGAGGCCGGCGTGCCGGTCGCCGAAGTCTGCGCGGCGCTGGGACAGGCGCGCACCGTGCCCGGTCGTGCCGAAACCTTCCGCGGCCCGGCTACGGCACCGCTGGTGGTGGTGGATTACGCCCACACCCCGCAGGCGCTGACGCAGGTGCTGCAGGCGCTGCGCCCGCACACTGCCGGCAAGCTGGTCTGCGTGTTCGGCTGCGGCGGCGATCGAGACCGCGGCAAGCGGCCGCTGATGGGAGCGGCCGCCGCACAGTTCGCCGATGCCGTCGTCATCACTGACGACAATCCACGCTCCGAAGATCCGGCGCAGATCGTCGCCGAGATTCGCGTCGGCATGCCCAAGGCCGCGCGTGTGCAGGTCGTTCATGATCGCGCGCAGGCGATCCGCGGCACCGTGACGGCCGCCGGTGCGGACGACGTCGTCCTGGTGGCGGGCAAGGGCCATGAGAAATACCAGCTTTACGGCGCGGAGCGGCGCGTGTTTTCCGATCGCGAATTCGTCGCCACGTTGTTGGCAGTGGAGCCGGTGTCTTGAGCTCCGCCGTCATGACCACGCTGGCCGATCTGGCGCGCCGTGTCGGCGGCGTGCTGCACGGCGAAGATACCGGCTTCGCGCGCGTCGTCACCGACAGCCGTCAACTGCGTCGCGGCGATCTGTTCGTGGCGTTGACCGGCGAACACTTCGATGGCCACGACTTCGTGCGTCGCGCGTTCAATCTGGGCGCCGCCGGGGTGCTGGTCGCACGGCCGCTGGAGGGGATGCCGGCGCAGGTGGTGGTGGCGTCGGAGGGCGGTACGCTGAATGCGTTGCAGGCGTTTGCCACCAGTTGGCGCGCGGATTTCAGCCTGCCGCTGATCGGCGTCACCGGCAGCGCCGGCAAGACCACCACCAAGCAGATGCTGGCGGAGATCCTCACCGCTCTGGGGCCGGTGCTGGCGACCCGCGGCAATCTCAACAACCACATCGGGGTGCCGCTGACGCTGTGCCGCCTGCGTGCCGAACACCGTGTCGCGGTGATCGAGATGGGTGCCAATCACGTCGGCGAGATTGCCGCGCTGGCGGCGCTGTCGCGGCCGAATATCGGCGTGGTGACGCTGGCTGGTGCCGCCCATCTGCAAGGCTTCGGTTCGTGCGACGGTGTAGCGCACGCCAAAGGCGAAATGTATGCCGCACTGGATAGCGGTGGCGTGGCCGTGATCAACGCCGACGATGTCTACGCGCCGCTGTGGAGACAGCTCGCGGGTGCGGCACGCATTCTCAACTTCGGTTTCGACGAGCGTGCGGAAATTCGTGCCGATGAATTGCAGTTGAGCGCCACGCAGAGCCGATTCACGCTGCATGCGCCGCAGGCCGAAACGAAAGTGGCGCTGGCGTTGCCCGGCCGACACAACGTCGTCAATGCGCTAGCCGCCACGGCCGCTGCCGTCGCCGCCGGGATCGGTCTCGACGATATCGCAGTAGGCTTGGGGCGTATGCAGCCGGTGGCCGGTCGCGGTGTTTGGGTGCAGACCGCCGCGGGTGCAGCTGTTCTGGACGACAGCTACAACGCCAATCCGACTGCGGTACGCGCCGCGCTGGAGGTGCTGGCGCAGCGTCCGGGGATCCGAATTGCGGTGCTCGGCGACATGGGCGAACTCGGCGCCGATGCTGCCGAACTGCATCGTTCGGTCGGAGCAGAGGCTCGCGTGCTGGGGATTGATGCGCTGTACACGTTGGGCGTCTTGTCCGTCTCCACGGCGCACGGCTTTGGTGAAGCGGCCGAACATTTCGATTCGATGGACGCACTGGTGGCAGCGCTGCGACCGCAGCTCGGCCCGCAGGTTTCAGTGCTGGTGAAAGGTTCGCGCAGCGCGCGCATGGAGCGCGTGGTGGCAGCGTTGACCGGGCAGCTTGCGGAGACCTCGCACTGATGCTCTACGCTCTCGCCATCTGGCTGCATCATCATTACGTCAGTGGCTTCAATGTCTTCAGCTACCTGACGTTTCGCGCCATTCTGGGCGTGCTGACCTCGCTGGTGTTCTCGTTCATCGCCGGCCCCGCCATCATCCGTAAACTGCGGGTGCTCAAGTTCGGCCAGATCGTGCGCGACGACGGACCGCAAAGCCACTTGAAGAAAACCGGCACTCCGACCATGGGCGGGGCAATGATTCTGGCCGCCATCACCATCTCGACGCTGGCCTGGGCCGATCTGAGCAACCATTTCGTCTGGATCGCGCTGGGCGTGACCCTGGCTTTTGGTGCGATCGGTTTTGTCGATGACTGGCTCAAGATCAAGCACAAAATCTCAAAAGGACTGTCGGCGAAACGAAAATATTTTTGTTTATCGCTGGCGGGCTTGCTGACCTCAACGTTGATCTACGTCACCGCCACCACGCCGATCGAGACTTCGTTGATTCTGCCCGTCGTAAAACATGTGGCGATACCGCTGGGCTGGTTCTTCATCATTTGGTCCTATGTGGTGATCGTCGGTAGTTCCAATGCGGTCAACCTTACCGATGGTCTCGACGGCTTGGCGATCATGCCCACCGTGCTGGTGGCCTCCGCGCTGGCGGTGTTCGCCTACGTCACCGGCAACGTCAAGATCGCCGCATATCTCGACATCCCCTACATCGCCGGCGTCGGCGAATTGGCGATCTTCTGCACCTCCATCGCTGGCGCGGGGCTGGGGTTCTTGTGGTTCAACACCTACCCGGCGCAAATCTTCATGGGCGACGTCGGTTCATTGGCGCTGGGTGCGGCACTGGGTGTGGTGGCGGTGCTGGTACGGCAGGAGATCGTGCTGGCGATCATGGGTGGCGTGTTCGTCGCCGAGACCGTGTCGGTGGCGCTGCAGGTCGGCTATTTCAAGTTGAGCGGCGGCAAGCGCATCTTCCGCATGGCGCCGCTGCATCACCACTACGAACTCAAAGGCTGGCCCGAGCCGCGCATTATCGTGCGCTTCTGGATCGTCACGCTGGTACTGGTGCTGATCGGCCTGTCGACGTTGAAGGTGCGGTGATGACGACCGGGAGACGAAAGACGGGAGACGGGAGACGTGAAAAGACTGGGCGGGTGTTGGTGGTTGGGCTGGGAACGTCTGGGGCTTCGGCGATTCGCTATCTCACCGCGAAAAACGCAAGCATCGTGGCCACGGATTCAAGGACTGCACCTGCGAAGATTGAAGCGCTGCGCACTGAATTTCCGCAAGTCGAATTCCGGACGGGCGGTTTCTCCGCACCCGACCCGCTGTCGCAGTTCGAGCAAGCCATTCTTTCCCCCGGCGTGTCGCCGGAGGAGCCGTTTGTCCGGCAACTCGTCACCGCTGGCATCGAACTCATCGGCGACATCGAACTCTTCGCCAGAGCTTTGTCTTTATCTTTAACGTCTCCCGTTCTAGCCATCACCGGTTCCAACGGCAAGTCCACCGTCACCACTCTTATCGGCGAAATGGCCCGCCGTGCCGGCTTGCGCGTGGCGGTGGGTGGCAATCTCGGCACGCCGGCGCTTGATCTGTTAGCCGACGATATCCAGCTTTACGTGCTTGAGCTGTCGAGCTTTCAGCTCGAAACCACGCATAGCCTGAAGCCGGCCGCCGCCGTGTGGCTCAACTTTAGTGCGGATCATCTTGATCGCCACGGCACGCTGGAGGCTTACGCGGCGGCCAAGACGCGTGTGTTTGCGGGGGCGGGACAGGCGGTGGTGAATCGGCAGGACGCCACGGTCATGCGCCACGCGCCGGAACGGGCGATCAGTTTTGGTCTCGACGCGCCGGCCGCCGGGCACTACGGTTTGATCGAACGCGACGGTGCGCGCTGGCTGGCCTGCGGCGATCAAGCCTTGCTGCCGCTTGCTGATCTGCGCATCCAGGGTTTGCACAACGCCGCCAATGCGCTGGCAGCGTTGGCGGTGGCGACACTCGCCGGCGTGCCGCGGCAGGCTGCGGTCGACGGGCGGGGTGGTCTGGATCAATGATTCCAAAGGCACCAATGTCGGCGCCACGCTGGCCGCGCTCGAGGGCCTGCCAGCGCCCATCGTCTGGCTCGGCGGCGGGCAGGGCAAAGGGCAGGATTTTTCGCCGTTGCGCCAGCTCTTGTCTCGCAAGGGTCGGGCGGCGCTGCTGTTCGGCGATGCGGCGCTGAAACTCCAGCATGCGTTGACCGGCGCCTTGCCAGTGGAGTGCGTCGACCATCTCGAAACCGCGGTAGTGCGCGCGCGGTTGCTAGCCCGCCCCGGTGATTGCGTGCTGCTGTCGCCGGCGTGTGCCAGCCTCGACCAGTTCAACAATTACCTTGAACGCGGCGACCGTTTCCGCAGCCTGGTGCTCGATACCGTGACGGAGCGGACGCTATGATGCCGCACGCCCACTACGGACTGGATTCGAAGCTGTGCCTGGCCATCGCCGCGCTGATGGGCTGGGGGCTGGTGATGGTGGCTTCGGCGTCGGTCGAGATTGGCCAGCAGGTCGATGGTTCGTCGCTGTATTTCTTTTATCACCAGCTGCTTTTCATGCTGCTCGGCATCGCCGTTGCCGGACTCACGTTCGCAGTGCCGATGAAGTTCTGGGAAGCCAACGGCTTCGGGTTGCTGCTGCTGGCGTTGGCGCTGTTGCTGGTGGTGTTGATTCCGGGCATTGGCCTGCGCGTCAACAGTTCGCGGCGCTGGCTGGATCTGATCCTGTTTCGGGTGCAGGCGTCGGAACCTGCACGTCTGGCCCTGGTGGTGTATCTGGCGGGCTATATCGTACGCCGGCAGGCCCGCTTGCAAAGCGGTTTGCCGGGGTTGTCGCTGGTGTTCGTGCCGCTGGGTCTGGCCAGCTTGCTGTTGCTGAGGGAACCGGATTTCGGTTCCGCGGCGATCCTGCTGAGCGTCGCCGTGCTGATGCTGTTCGTCAGCGGCGCGCGTATCCGCGACCTCTGCGGCCTTGGCCTGCTGTTGGTAGTGGTCATGGGGCTGGTGGCGGTGGCCATGCCGTATCGGGTGGAGCGGTTGATGTCGTTCATCAACCCCTGGGCGCACGCCGACAACAGCGGCTTTCAACTGGTCCAGTCGCTGATTGCCGTGGGGCGCGGCGAATGGTTTGGCGTCGGCCTGGGCAACAGCGTGCAGAAGCTGCTGTACCTGCCGGAGATGCACACCGATTTCATCTTCGCGATTCTGGCCGAGGAACTAGGGTTGGCCGGGGTGACGACGCTGATCCTGCTGTACGCAGTCGTGGTGTGGCGCGGCTTCGCCATCGGTCGCCGTGCCGAGCGCATGGATGAGCGGTTCAAAGCTTACCTGTGCTATGGCCTGTCCGCCTGGCTGGGACTGCAGGCGGCGATCAACATGGCGGTCAACGTGGGGTTGCTGCCGACCAAGGGCCTGACCCTACCGTTCATCAGCTATGGCGGCAGCAGCCTGGTCACCGATTGTTTGATGGTGGCGCTGCTGCTGCGTGTGGATTACGAAAACCGCCTGGCGCAGGCCGGTCATCCGGTCGCAGGCGGGCGCGGACAGCCGGCGCAACACGCGCGTCCAACCTCTGCACCGACACGTCGCCCCGACCGCGGACGGGGTTGGGTGCCGGCCTTTGGCAATGCGCTGTCGCCGCTGCGGACCTTGGGCGGCCGCGGGCTGCAGCGCATGAGGGGGCCGCGATGAAAGCCCTGATCATGGCCGGCGGTACCGGCGGGCATGTGTTCCCGGCGCTGGCGGTGGCGCGGGTACTGCTCGATCACGGTCACGAAGTGGTGTGGATGGGGACGCCGGACAGTTTCGAGTCGCGCAGTGTGCCGTCGCACGGCATCCCGATGGAGTTTGTGCGCATCGCCGGACTGCGCGGTAAGGGTTTGTTGTGCTGGCTGTCGGCGCCGTGGCGGCTGGCGCGGGCGCTGTTGGATGCGTCCGCGGTGCTGGCGCGGCAGCGGCCGCAGGTGGTGCTGGGCATGGGCGGTTTTGCCGCCGGGCCGGGCGGGTTGATGGCACGGTTGCACCATGTGCCGTTGGTGATCCACGAGCAGAACGCCGTCGCCGGTCTCACCAACCGCGTGCTGGCGCACATCGCCAAAGTGGTTTTACAGGCGTTCCCCGACACCTTCCGCGACGCGCGTACGGTGGGCAATCCAGTGCGTGCTGGCATTGCCGAATTGCCGCTGCCGGAGCAACGCATGAATCGTTCCGGCGGCCCGCCGCAGCTGCTGGTGTTGGGTGGCAGTCAGGGCGCGCGCTCACTCAATCTGCGGGTGCCCGAGGCGCTGGCGCGGTTGCCCGAATCGCTGCGCCCACAGGTGCGACACCAGGGCGGGCGCACCGTTGATGTCGCCAACCAGGCCTATGCCCAGCATGGCGTGCATGCCGAAATCAACGCTTTTATCGACGACATGCCCAGCGCTTATGGCTGGGCCGATCTGGTGCTGTGCCGTGCTGGTGCGTCCACCGTCGCCGAACTGGCGGCGGCCGGCTGCGCGTCACTGCTGGTGCCATATCCGAACGCGGTCGACGATCATCAGACCCGCAATGCCGACTACCTGGTGGGTGTCGGCGCCGCGGAATTGATTCAGGAGCGCGATATGGACGCGGCCAGGCTCTCGGCACTGCTGAGCAGCTTGTGCGGCGACCGTCCGCAGCTACTGAAGATGGCGAACGCCGCTAGGGCCGTGGCCTGGCCGGATGCTGCCGGCGTCATTGCTGGAATCTGCGAGGCGGCCGCATGTTGACGCCCGACGCGCGCGTGCCGCTGATGCAGACGCCGATGCGCCGCGTGCGCCGCATCCACCTGCTCGGCATCGGCGGCTCCGGCATGGCCGGTATCGCCGAGGTACTGCTCAATCTCGGTTATCAGGTCTCCGGTTCCGATCTCAAGGACAGTGCGGCGACGCGGCGCTTGACCGGACTGGGCGCACGGATCGAGCTGGGACACGATCCGGCGCGGGTGGCTGGGGCCGATGTGGTCGTCGTCTCCACTGCGGTCAAGGCCGATAATCCGGAACTGCGCGCGGCACGCGAGGCCCGCATTCCGGTGGTGCGCCGTGCCGAGATGCTGGCCGAACTGATGCGTTTTCGCTACGGCATCGCCGTCGCTGGTACCCACGGCAAGACCACCACCACCAGTCTCATCGCCAGCGTACTGGCCGAAGGCGGGCTCGATCCGACCTACGTCATCGGTGGCCGTCTGAAGAGCGCCGGCGCCAACGCGCGGCTGGGCACCGGCAACTACCTGGTGGCCGAGGCCGACGAGAGCGACGCCTCGTTCCTGCACCTGTCGCCGCTGCTGGCGGTAGTCACTAACGTCGACGCCGATCACCTCGAAACCTACGGCGGAGATTTCGAAAAGCTCAAGCGCACTTTCCTTGAATTCCTGCAGCGCCTGCCGTTCTACGGTCTGGTGATCGCCTGCGTCGACGATGTGCAACTGCGCACGCTGCTGCCCGAAATCGGTCGGCAGGTGGTGACCTACGGCTTCGATGAATCTGCCGATCTGCGTGCATCGCAGGTCCAAGCCGAGCACCACGGCACCCGATTCCGGGTGCAGTTTCCGGACGGCACCAACGAAGATTTCCAGCTCAATCTGCCGGGACGGCACAACGTCGAGAACGCGCTGGCGGCGCTTGCGGTCGCGCGCGAACTGGGCGTGTCGATGGCTGCGGTGCAGACCGCGTTGGCGCAATTCGAGGGCGTCGGTCGGCGTTGCGAGTCGCACGGCGATCTGCAGGTGCGCGGTGGCCGTGTCAGCGTCGTCGACGACTACGGTCATCACCCACGCGAGCTCGCCGCGACCTTCGAAGCCATGCGTGCCGCCTATCCGCAGCGCCGTCTGGTGGTGGCGTTCCAGCCGCATCGCTACACCCGCACGCGCGATCTGTTCGACGATTTCTGTGCGGTGCTGTCGCAGGTCGACGTACTGCTGTTGACCGAGGTCTACGCCGCCGGCGAGACCCCCATCGCCGATGCTGACAGCCGGGCACTGGCGCGCGGCATTCGCGCGCGCAACACGGTGGAGCCGGTGTTGGTGAGCACGGTGCCCGAGCTGCCGGCGGCGCTGGCGACAATTCTGCAGGACGGAGACGTGTTGCTGGGGTTGGGCGCTGGCGACATTGGCACTCTGCCGGCCTTGCTGGCAGCAAAATTCGCAGGAGAAGCACTTTGATGGCCGCCGAACGGGTCACACCGTTGCGTGGCCGTCTGCGCAGCCGGGTGCGGTTGGCGCCGTACACCAGCTGGCATGTGGGGGGTCCGGCGGATCGGCTGTTCGAGCCCGAAAATCGCGGTGATCTGTTGGCCTTTATCGCGCAACAGCTGGCGGACGAACCATTGTTGTGGATCGGCCTGGGCAGCAATCTGCTGGTACGGGACGGCGGCTTTCGCGGCACCGCCATCGTGCTATACGGTGCGCTGGAAGCCTATTCGCGCGATAGCGCAACTACGTTGCGGGCCGAAGCGGGCGTACATTGTGCGCGACTGGCCAAGCTGGCCGAGCGCGAACGGCTGGCGGGACTGGGCTTCATGGCCGGCATTCCCGGCACCATCGGCGGTGCGCTGGCGATGAATGCCGGTGCTTGGGACGGTGAGACCTGGGGTGCGGTGCAAGAGGCCGAGGTGCTGTACGCCGACGGCAGCACCGCCTGGCTGACGCCCGAACACTTTGGCATCGCCTACCGCGCGGTGATTCCACCGCCTGATTTTCGCGGCTTTCTAGGTGCGCGGTTCCGTGTCACAGCGGACGACGGCAGTGATGCGCTGCGCACCCGCGAATCGCTGGCGCAGCGCAAGGCCACTCAACCGGTGGGCAAACCCAGCGGTGGCAGCACCTTCCGCAATCCGCCGGGCGACCACGCCGCGCGCCTGATCGAAGCCTGCGGGCTGAAAGGGCATCGCATCGGCGGTGCCGTGGTATCGGCCCGCCACGCCAATTTCATCCTCAACGAAGGCAGCGCCAGCGCCGCCGACATCGAAGCCCTGATCGAACACATCCGCGCGGTGGTGCATGAGCGTAGCGGCGTGACGCTGGTACCTGAGGTGAAGATTGTTGGGGAGTCGATCCATGCGTAGGCGCGTGACGAATCCCGCCGACTTCGGCCGCGTCGCCGTGCTGATGGGCGGCTGGTCCAGCGAGCGCGAAGTCTCGTTGTGGTCGGGCAACAAGGTGCTGGAGGCACTGCGCGCACGGGGCGTCGATGCGCATGCGGTGGACGCGGATCGACGCAATGTTCTGGCTCTGCGCGACGTCGGTTACGACCGCGCGTTCAATCTGCTGCACGGCACCGGCGGTGAGGACGGCACGGTGCAGGCAGTGCTGGAGTTGCAGGGCATCGCCTA
>CAJDTS010000013.1_pt1 | contig 76745 bp, 71 predicted proteins | sample 7389861 | NCBI WGS metagenome assembly CAJDTS01 (sample SAMEA7055659, study PRJEB34461) | soil metagenome | biome: terrestrial ecosystem; feature: Peninsula; material: soil | place: Antarctica | collected 2016 | reverse complement strand
GGCAAGGTCGCGGTGGTGTGCGGCTACGGCGACGTCGGCAAGGGTTCGTCGCACTCGCTGCGCGGCTTCGGCGCGCGCGTGATCATCACCGAGATCGACCCGATCAACGCCCTGCAGGCGGCGATGGAGGGTTTTGAGGTCAAGACCATCGAGGAAGTGCTGGGCGAGGCCGACATCTTCGTCACCACCACCGGCAACAAAGACATCATCACCTATGAGCACATGCAGGGGATGAAGAACAACGCGCTGGTCTGCAATATTGGCCACTTCGACAACGAAATTCAAATCGACCAGTTGAACGAGGCCGAGGATGTCATCAAGGAAGAGGTCAAGCCGCAGGTACACCGTTACAAGCTCGGCAACGGTCGCCACATCTACGTGCTGGCCGAAGGCCGTCTGGTCAACCTCGGCTGCGCCCACGGCCACCCGGCATTCGTCATGTCCAACAGCTTCTCCAACCAGACGCTGGCGCAGATCGACCTGTGGAAAAACAAGGACACGTACGAGAAGACCGTCTATCGCCTGCCCAAGAAACTGGACGAGGAAGTGGCGCGGCTGCACCTGGCGCAGATCGGCGTCAAACTGACCACGCTCACCCAGGCACAGGCCGATTATCTCGGCGTGCCGGTCGAGGGGCCGTACAAGCCTGAGCATTATCGGTACTGATGGACGTTCGAGAGACGAGAGGCGGGAAACGCGAACAGCCCGGGCTGCGTGGATCGACGGCGAGCTATGGAGGCGTTCTGGTGATGAATCGCACACGACCAAACAAAGACGGCAGCGCAGGGGAGGCGGTGGCTATACCGTCTCCTGAGAAGCTCAGCTTCTCCTTCGAACTCTTCCCGCCGCGAACGCCAGAGAGCGCGGCCCGGCTCAAGGCCAACGTCGCGCGTCTGGCCGCGCTGCAGCCAGCCTATTTCTCCGTAACTTACGGCGCCGGCGGTTCGGACCAGGGCGGCACCTACGATACCGTCATCGCCGTGGTCGAACGCACGGGCATCGAGACGGCACCCCACCTCACCTGTGTCGGCTCGACCCGCACCCGCGTCGCCGAGCAGTTGCAGCGTTACCGCGACTCCGGTGTGCGCCGCATCGTCGCGTTGCGCGGCGACCTGCCGGCCACCGCTCCCACCAGCCAGGCTCCCGGTGAGTTCCACTACGCCAACGAGCTGGTGAGTTTTATCCGTGAAACTCACCGCGATCACTTCAAGCTGGAAGTCGCCGGGTATCCCGAGGTACATCCGCAGACCCCGGACCCGGACACCGATTTCGCCAATTTCCGGCGCAAGGTTGAAGCCGGCGCTGACGCTGTGATCACGCAGTATTTCTACACCGGCGGCAGCTACTTCGATTTTAAAGACCGCTGCCAGCGTGCCGGCATCAATATTCCGGTCGTACCCGGCATCATGCCGATCACCAACCACGCCCAATTGACACGCTTCTCAGCCGCCTGTGGCGCCGACATCCCACGCTGGATCAGGCTGCGACTGGAACGCTATCAGGATGACAAGATAGCACTGCAGGATTTCGGCACAGATGTGGTTACACGCCTGTGCGAACAACTGTTGGCAGGCGGCGCCCCGGGGCTGCACTTCTACACCCTGAATCAAGTAGAGCCCACACTGAAGCTATGGCGCAATCTACGGCTGCCCGTACCAACATCCACAGCCTCAAGCACCGACTCGCGACGCTAGTGCAGTGCTTCACAACTAATCGAATCGTGGGCTACTGAGTGAGTCGGCGCAAGGCGGTACAGCCGCCGGACGCGGGTTTCGTCGGCAGTGATAATCCGGGCCCGCACAGCGGAGCCGGAGGCATCCTTGTGCCGGCGCTGCGCTGGTCGTGAGCTTACGCAACGAAATGTAAAGCGACGCGCGACAGCGGCGAAATTCAACCGGCGTTCAGCCGCGCAGAACTATGGTGGTGCGTCGGAACCGTTCCGGCGAAACGCGGGAGAACCGCCATGAACAACAAGATTTCCGGGAAGATATTGATCTGGGTCGCAGCCTTGGCGCTGGCGACTTCGTCCGCCGGCGCTTTCGCCAGTAATCGGGACCAGTCCACCTTGATCGGCGGCGTCATTGGCGCCTTCGCCGGTGCCGTGGTCGGGCAGCAGGTTGGCGGCCGCAACGGGGTGTTGCCGGGCGTCTTGATCGGCGCTGCTGCCGGAGTCGCCATCGGCTCCAGTGCCGACAGTTCGCGTCGCGACGACTCTCGTCGTGCTTATTACCGTGAACCGGTTCGTTATGCGCCGCCGGTCCGCTATGGCTCGCAACCGGTGCGCTATGTGCCACCGCGTCCGGTTTATTACGGCAACCGTGATCGGGGCTACACACATCGTGAGGTCCGCGGCGGTCGCGGATATCAAGGTCATCGCGGGTATCGCTGATCTTCACGGTTTCACGACGCTGTTGTTTCAAACGCCCGGTGTTGCCGGGCGTTTCCATGGGGCGCCCAGCAGGGACGCACGCTTGGAGTGCAACTCCCACCGGGAGCTGATCACACAACGGCAGGCCTGTTTTTCCGCGACCCTACCGGGCACTGGAGGCGTAGGTGACATAACCCTCGGCGCCCTGCGCGAACCAGGTCTTCGCGTCGCTCCCGTTTAGAGCTAACCCATTGGTAAAACGATAGGGTAGATCAGGGTTCGCTAGGAATTTGCGCCCAAAGCTGATGGCAGCGGCAGTGTCCCGCACGCTGTTCGTGTTGCTGCCTGCCCTTCTACACACTGAAACTGTGACGCAATCTGCGGTTGATGGTGCCACCGGACGCGCCGGCTTCCGCGGGATGGCAGAGGCGGTGCAACGCACAAGCCGTACAATGAAGCGATGCGCAAATGGATCACTCGCATCGTGTTGGCTTGGCTGACGCTGACCCTCCTGCCGGTACTGATCCTGCGTTTTGTGCCGCCCGCCACCAGCGCGTTCATGATCGAACGGCAGATCCATTATCTGCTGTCCGACACACCACACCCCGCGATCCACTATGTGTGGACCCCGTGGCGTCAACTCTCCCCGCAGTTGGAACTGGCGGTGGTCGCCTCCGAGGATCAGACTTTCCCGACCAACCTCGGATTCGACTTCAACGCGATCGCCGATGCAATGCATCACAACGAAGGCCACCGACACCAGCGCGGCGCCAGTACCATCACCCAGCAACTGGCGCGCAACCTGTTCTTGTGTCCGTGCCGCAACTGGGTCCGCAAAGGCGCCGAGGCCTATTTTACCGTGCTGTTGGAAGCCTTCTGGCCGAAACGTCGTACACTTGAGGTCTATTTGAACGTCGCCGAGTTCGGTGACGGCATCTACGGTGCCGGTGCGGCTGCGCAGCACTACTTTCACGAACCGCCATCGCGGCTGACCCGCGTACAGGCCTCGCTGCTGGCCGCCGTACTGCCCAACCCGCGCCACTGGCACGTGAACGCACCCTCGGCGTTCGTCCTGACACGCGCCGCCGACATCCGTGAGCAGATGGACCATCTGGGCAACGGCTATCTGGCAGCCCTATAGTGATATTGCACATAAACAGATGTCGACAAGTCATCAAGTTAAAAGAAGTTCTGCGGAATACCCACAGCCTTTGTGGATAAGCATGTGGACAAATCCATCGCGACACGCCGAAAGCGCCGGTTTGACGGTGCTTTCCAGCATTGCGGCCATTTTGTAACCACTTCACAAAACAGTTATTATCCATATAGTTAATGAATTTTTACAGTCATCCGGTGGCAGAATGTTGCAACCACGGGCGCCGCCAATCTATGTTGCAGTGCGATTGTGCATAAGTTCCACGACTGCGCTCAGGGATCCGACAACCCATGTCTCATATGAGACCGCAGCCGTGAGTAACATCAGCGTCCTCTGCCTGTCTGGGCTCGATCCCACGGGCGGCGCCGGCCTGCAGGCGGACATCGAGGCCTGTGCCGCCAACGGCGTGCATGCGCTGGGGCTGGTGACGGCCCTGACCGTGCAGGACAGCCGCAACGTCAGCGAGGTGCACGCGGTGCCCGCGACACTGCTGGAACGCCAGCTCGATACCTTGTTGGCGGACTGCCGACCCGCGGCCATCAAGATCGGCCTGATCGGCGCACCTGAACAGATTCCGTTGCTGTGCCGCACCCTCGCACAGCTTCGATTGCCAGTCGTATGCGATCCGATCCTGCGCGCTGGCGGCGGCGCCGAACTGATGCCACCGGCCACGGCGACCCGGCTGCTGTCCGAACTGCTGCCGTTGATCACACTACTCACGCCCAACACCGCCGAGGCACGTCGGCTGGCGCCTCAAGCAACGAGTCTGGATGGATGTGCCCAGACGCTGCTGGCCACCGGGTGTGCTCAAGTGTTGATCACCGGCGGCGATGAGCCTGGCGAAGAAGTCGTCAACACGCTCTATCGCCCCGATCACTCACCACGTAGCTGGCACTGGCCACGACTGAACGGCCCGTTCCACGGTGCCGGTTGTACCCTGGCCGCCGCCATCGCCGCACGGCTGGCATTGGGTGACGCCATCGACGTCGCATTGACGGCTGCGCAGGAGTACACCCAGCAGACGCTCAGATCCGCCCGCCGCATCGGCCAAGGCCGTCTTGTTCCGAGACGGAGGTGATGACGTGACGTCTCCCGCCTCCCGCCTCCTGCCTCCTGCGTTAAACGGCCTCTACGCCATCACCTCGGAGACGATCTGCGCCGACGGCGCCAGAAGACTGGTGGACGCGGTTGAACAGGCCTTGCTGGGCGGCGCCCGCCTGATCCAGTATCGGGACAAGACCACGCCGCCGGCACTGCGGCGGCGTCAGGCGCGCTTGCTGGTCGGCCTGTGCCATCAATTGAATGCGCGGTTGATCGTCAACGACGATCCGACGCTGGCCGCCGAGATCGGCGCCGACGGCGTGCATCTGGGTGGATCGGATGCCTCGATCACCGAGGCACGCACTCTGCTCGGTCCGCACGCCATCATCGGCGCCTCCTGCGGTCGCAGCCTTGATCGTGCCCGAGTTGCGGCAGGGGCTGGCGCCGACTACCTCGCCTTCGGCCGTTTTTTCGCCTCGAAAACCAAACCCCAGGCACCGCAAGCCGACGTACAGATAGTGCCGACCGCAAAGGCCGAATTCGGCTTGCCGGTGTGCGCCATCGGCGGCATCACACCGGACAACGCCGCGCCGCTGATCGCCGCGGGCGCCGATCTGATCGCCGCGGTGGACGGCGTGTTCGGTGCGCAGCACATGCGCGACGCAGCCGCGGCATACGTCGAGTTGTTCCGCCCGCCGACAAAACGATAGCGCTATACGGGTTCCGATGGTTGGATTCACTGCGGACTTGCGGCTGTACTCCGATATGATTCTCGCCATTCACCCTGTCGATTCACTTCCATCCAATTTCAGAACCGTGCCATGAGTCGCCCACATCAGTACAACGAACACCCCTGCCCACCGATACCGGACACGAGGAGCGCAACATGACGCGCTCCGATCAACTCTTCGAACGCGCACAGCGCTTGATGCCCGGCGGAGTCAACTCTCCGGTGCGCGCGTTCCGTGCGGTCGGCGGCAACCCCCGCTTCATCGAGGCCACCATGAGCGCGCTGCGGCTGGCGCGTGGTGTCAGCGGACGCGACGCCATCCTCAAGTTCGAGGGCTGCTATCACGGTCACGGCGATGCACTGCTGGTGAAGGCCGGCTCGGGCGCACTGACGTTCGGCGTACCGACTTCGCCCGGCGTCCCCGCCGACACCGCCAAGCACACGCTGACGGCGACCTATAACGATCTCGATTCGGTGCAGGCTGTGTTCGAGGCCAACGCCGGCACCATCGCCTGCATCATCGTCGAGCCGGTAGCCGGCAACATGAACTGCATCCCACCCGCGCCGGGCTTTCTCGAAGGGCTGCGCCGAATCTGCGACCGCGACGGGGCGCTGCTGATTTTCGATGAGGTGATGACGGGCTTCCGCGTGCATCCACGCGGCGCGGCGGGCCTGTACGGGGTCAGCGCTGATCTGCTGACGCTGGGCAAGATCATCGGCGGCGGTCTGCCGGTGGGCGCTTTCGGTGGCCGTCGCGAGATCATGCAGCAACTGGCACCGGTCGGGCCGGTGTATCAGGCCGGCACGCTGTCGGGCAATCCGCTGGCGATGGCGGCGGGGCTGGCACTGCTGCGCACCTTGGATGACGCCGCGTTGTATCAGCGGCTGGACGAATGGACCGAGCGGTTATTGAAGGGTCTCCGTGAAGCAGCAACGGCCGCCGGCGTACCGTTCTTCGCGCGGCATCTCGGCAGCATGTTCGGTTTGTTTTTCACCGATGCCCCGTCAATCGACAACTACGCTGCGGTCATGGCTTGTGATACAGCGGCGTTCAAGGGCTTCTTCCACGCCCTGCTCGAACGCGGCGTCTACCTGGCACCCTCGGCGTTCGAGGCGGGTTTCGTTTCGGCCGCACACGGCGAGCGGGAACTGGAGCTGACGCTGAACGCAGCGCGCGAGGCGTTTGTCGAAGTCGCGCGAGGCCGTCTATGAAACAGGAAAGCGCAGTCGGCAAACTGCGCCGAAAGTTCAACCGCGGCAACTCTTGGCTAACCTACGATCTCGGCCGCCTGTTTACCGCCGACAAGCTCAACGACGACGCCATCGATGACATCGAGGATCGCCTGCTGCTGGCCGACGCCGGTATCGAGGCCGCCACCTGGCTGAGCACCCGTCTGCGGCGCGAGGTCATGAGCGGACGCATCGAGACTGAACCGCAACTGCGCGCCGCACTCAAGGCCAACCTGTTGGAATTGCTCGCGCCCTGCAGCCGGCCGCTGGAGATTCCAGACTATATCAAGCCGTTCGTGCTGTTCGTGGCGGGGGTCAACGGCGTCGGCAAAACCACCACCATCGGCAAGCTGGCAGCACGCTATCAGCGCGAAGGCAAAAAGGTGCTGCTGGCTGCGGGCGACACCTTCCGCGCCGCCGCCGTCGAACAACTCAGCAGCTGGGCCGAACGCGCCCAGGTCGGCCTGATTTCACAAGGTGCCGGCGCGGATTCCGCCTCGGTGATCTACGACGCGGTGCAGGCCGCCAAAAGCCGCGGTAGCGACATCGTCATCGCCGACACCGCCGGCCGGCTGCACACCCAGAGCCACCTGATGGACGAGTTACGCAAGATCAAGCGCGTCGTCCAGAAACACGATCCCTATGCTCCACACGAGGTGCTGCTGGTGGTGGACGCCACCACCGGTGCCAACGCCCTCAACCAAGCGCTGCAGTTTCACGAGGCCATCGGCTTGACCGGCTTGGCGATCACCAAGCTCGATGGTACCGCCAAGGGTGGCGTGCTGCTCGCCATCGCCAAGCGGCTGGCGTTGCCGGTACGGTTCATCGGCGTCGGCGAAGGTGTGGACGATCTGTTGCCGTTCGACGCGGAGACCTACGCAGAAGCGATGGTGGCTTAGACGGGAGACGGGAGACGGGAGACGAAAGGTAAGATAGCGAAACGACTAGCCTGTGGCGATACCATCAATAGCGCTACGGCTTGAATCGACGTGCGATAATTTACGGGTTCTTGACGCTCCGCTCGTCCTGTCGCCCGTCTCCCGGCATGCCAGACATCATCCACTTCCACCGCATCAGCCACCGTTACGAAGACGGCGACGACATACTGACGGATCTCAGTTTTTCACTGGATCGCGGCGAGATGGCCTTTATCGCCGGGCCGTCGGGTGCCGGCAAGAGTACGCTGCTGAAATTGATCGGTCTGATAGTACGGCCCAGCCGCGGCGACGTGGTGGTCAACGGCCGCAATCTGGTCGAGTTGAAACGGCGGCAGATTGCGCTGTATCGCCGTCAGATAGGCATGATCTTCCAGAACAGCAATCTGCTGGTGAGCCGAAACGTATTCGACAACGTCGCCTTGCCGCTGTTGATCCGTGGTCACTCGGGCGGCGACATCGGCCGCCGCGTGCACGCGGCGTTGGACGCGGTCGGCCTGCTCGGACGTGAGCGCGCCTTTCCGCCGACGCTGTCGGGCGGCGAGCAGCAGCGCGTCGGCATCGCGCGCGCGGTGGTGGCGCGGCCAGCGCTGCTGCTGGCCGACGAACCCACCGGCAACCTCGACCCGCAGATCGCCGCCGAGGTGATGCAACTATTCATGCGCTTCAACCAGGTCGGCACCAGCGTACTGGTCGCCACCCATGCGCTGGGACTGATCCAGCATCTGCCCTACCGCGTGTTGCGCCTGGAGCACGGCCATCTCAGCGAAGGGCTGCCTTTAAGCGCAGGCGCAACTGGAACTGACGGAGACACCGCTTGAGCGCCCGGCAGAATAAACCGCAGGCCGCGCGCGCCGTCAGCGACAGTCCGCCGTCCTGGTTACCTCGCTTGCTGCAGGATCATGTCCGCGCACTCAGCGGCACGCTGGCACGGATGCGCGCCAAGCCGCTCGGGACTCTACTCACCGTCATTGTGCTCGGCATCACCCTGGCGCTGCCGGCCGGATTGCAGGCGCTGTTTGCCAATCTCAGCGACACCGGTTACCGCCTCGGTCAGCAATCGCTGCAGACGACCCTGTTCCTGAAGGATTCGGTCGATCCGGCGCAGGGGCGCACGCTCGCTGCGCAGATCGGCAAACGCGCTGGAATCGTCAGCAGCCGTTATCTCTCTAAAGCCGGCGCGCTCAAGGAATTTGAGGCACATTCCGGCCCCGGCGAGACGCAGGCCCTGAAGCTGCTGGACCGCAATCCCCTGCCCGCCTCCATCGTCGTCGCTCCCGATCCGCACCAGCCGCAGGCCAAGGCGCAAGCGCTATTGAAAAGTCTCGCCGAACTACCGCAGGTGGATCAGGCACAACTCGATCGGGAATGGCTGCAAAAGCTCTACGCGCTGCTCAACCTGATTGGACGCGTGATGCTGATCGTGATGGCGGTGCTGGCGGCGTCAGTGGTGATTGTCGTCGCCAACACCATCCGCCTTGATATCGAGAACCGGCGCGACGAGATCGAGGTGATGAAGTTGGTCGGCGCCTCCGACGCCTATGTGCGACGGCCGCTGCTCTACACCGGCTTGTGCTACGGTCTGGCTGGCGCGCTGCTGGCATTGATACTGGTAAAACTTGCAGTGCTCTCGTTGCAAGGCACGGTACAACATCTGGCCGGCCTCTACGACGCCCAGGCGCATCTGCAGAGCCTTTCTCTCGAGCCCTCATTGATCTTGCTCGGCTGCGGTCTGGGACTGGGATGGATCGGCGCCTTCTGGACCGTTTCCAGACACCTGCATCTGATCGAACCTCGCTGAGTCACCGAACTTTACCGTGATCTGGCACTCCAACTTCAAGACTGCTAAAATGCTAGATTGAGGTTGAAGAAATGACCGCGAATACACTCGCTTTACGATCTGCTGACCTGCCCAGTCCGCTGTCGGGCAGCTTCCAGGCCTACGTCCAGAGCGTCGGCCGCATCCCGCTGCTGTCGCCCGAGGACGAGACACGGTTGGCGCGCCGCCTGCACGACCATCAGGATCTGGACGCCGCGCAGCATCTAGTACTGTCCAACCTGCGTTTCGTCGTGCATATCGCCCGCGGTTACGGGGGCTACGGGCTGCCTTTGGCCGACTTGGTGCAGGAAGGCAACATCGGCTTGATGAAAGCGATCAAGCGCTTCGACCCTGAAGTTGGCGTGCGTCTGATCTCTTTCGCCGTGCACTGGATCAAGGCCGAGATCCACGAATACATCCTGCGCAACTGGCGCATTGTCAAGATCGCCACCACCAAGGCACAGCGCAAGCTGTTCTTCAACCTGCGCCGCGCCAAGACCCGGCTGGGCTGGATGCATCAGGACGAGATCGAGGCGGTGGCACGCGACCTCAAGGTGAAGCCTGAAGAAGTGCTGCAGATGGAGTCCCGTCTCAGCGGGCACGACATCTCTTTCAGCGCCGGGCCAGCTGACGACGATAATGCCTACATGCCGGAAGACTATCTGGCCTCCAACGACGACCCCAGCGCCGCGCTGGAAGCCAACGATTGGAACAGTCGACGCGAAGATCGTATGCACCTGGCACTGGAACACCTCGACGACCGCTCGCGCGATATCCTGCAACGCCGCTGGCTCAACGAGGACGGCAAGGTCGGGCTGCAGGAGTTGGGCGACGAATACGGCGTGTCAGCCGAGCGCATCCGGCAGATCGAAGCGGCGGCGATGAAGAAACTGCGCAAGTCGATCGAGGCGGAAGCAGAAGCGGCTTAAGCGCTTACCGCAGCTTGTAAAAAAGCCCGGCTACGCCGGGCTTTTTATCATCCGATCAGAAAACTCAGGACAGCAACGGCAGATAATGGTCAACCAACAACAACGAAAAGATGCCCATCAGATAGCTGATCGAGTAGCCAAAAGTCTTCATTGGCAACCCTGGCTTCGGCCACCATTTCAGGCGTATCGCATAGACCAGAAAGATACCCCCCAACAGCAAGGCTCCGGTGAGGTAGACCGGGCCGCTCATGCCCACCACGAAAGGTAGCGCGGTCACCGTTACCAACAATATTGTGTAGAGCAGGACCTGCGTGCTGGTGTAGTCGATCCCATGCGTCACCGGCAACATCGGAACTCCGACTTTGGCGTATTCATCGCGCCGCTCGATCGCCAGCGCCCAGAAGTGCGGTGGCGTCCATACGAAGATGATCAAAAACAGCAGCAAGGATTGCGGTGCCATGTGCCCGGTCACTGCGACCCAGCCCAGCACGGGCGGAAACGCGCCTGCCGCGCCGCCGATGACGATATTCTGCGGCGTTGCCCGCTTCAGCAACAACGTGTAAATCCCCGCATAGCCAGTCAGTGCGCCCAGTGTCAGCCAGGCCGTCAACGGATTGACCAGCCAATACAGGATCACCCAGCCGCTGACACCGAGTAAAGCGGCGAACAGCATGGACTCCGTCACGCCCAGAGTACCTGTCGCCAGCGGCCGGCCGCAGGTCCGCGCCATCCGCGCATCAATGCTGCGGTCGACCAGCTGATTCATGGCACCTGCCGACAGCGCCTGCAAACCGATGCCCAGTGTTCCGAACACAAACTTGTCCAAGGGTGGCATACCCGGCACAGCCAGTAACATCCCAATCACTGCGGTGAACACGATCAACATCACCACGCGCGGCTTGCACAGTTCGTAGAATTCGCGCATCCGGCTAGCGGGTGCGACGACTGTCGCAGTTTCGGGGACAGAGTTCATGACAAACGGCCTCTCATGCGTGTGAACGCGCAGTCCAGACAAAATGGTTGACGGCGACTGCCGCCAACAGCAGCAACGCGGCGCCGCCGTTGTGTGCATCTGCCAGCCACAACGGAAACTGCCACTCGACGATGCTGATGCCGATCGCCACCTGCAGTGCCAGCGTTGCCAGCAGAGCCACACCAAGACCACGCCAAAGTGGGCGCCTGCCCCATAGTAACAACTGCAGGCCCAAACCTCCAAACACCAGTGTCGTCAGCAGCGCACCGTAACGATGCACCATGTGGATGGTGGCGCGTATGGATGAACTGAGCACGCCGCCTTCGTAATTCACGCCCAGCGGATGCCACAGCGTAAAAGCTTTTGCCAAGCTAGCCTCCGGCAGATAGGAACCCTGGCAGCTTGGAAAATCGGGGCATGCCAGTGCCGCGTAGTTGGTGCTGGTCCAACCACCGAAAAAAATCTGTACACATAACACCGCCAGCGCCAATGCGGCAAACAGTCGCACGCCGCCCGGCATGCCGGCGCTATCCGGTCTCGGTGCTCGTTGTCGCAGCCACATCCACCACAGCAGCGCCAGCGTGGTCATGCCCAGCAGTAGATGGGTGGTGACAACCAGCGGCACGACCTGGAGCGTTACCGTCCACGCACCGAACGCGATCTGTACCAGTATCACGCCGAGCACCACAAATGGCAGCAGCTGTGGTCCGCGGCGCCGCCAATCTCGCACAGCCAACCCAGCCATTGTCAGTACCAGCAGGCCAACGATGCCGGCCAGATAGCGGTGGATCATCTCTTTCCAGGCTTTGGGCGCCTCTACCGGCCGTAACGGATAACGCACATCGGCCGCAGCGCGAGCCGGCTCGGACACGGGCACTGTCAAGTGCCCGTAGCAGCCAGGCCAGTCGGGGCAGCCCAAGCCTGCGTTGGACAGACGCACATACGCGCCGAGAACCACCAGCGCAAAACAGAGAACGACGGTGAGCAGATTGATATGGCGGAACATACTGGGCTTGGCGTCAGAAAGTAATCAGGATCGACTTCGACGGCTATGCCATGCTACATGGCGACGTCAACCCATGCGGATTCGAGCGCACATTATACGTCACAAGTTACGACCCCGTGTCAACCGATATGCGAATAGCGCAACAACTGTCTGAGATCAAGATACATATTCATGGGCGTGGCGTCCGGCGCATAAGAAAGCACCCAATCATTGATGGGATCGATCAGCAGTACGCTTCCCGGCTGGCGCGCCAGAACGGCCGCAGCTTGCTCGTTCGGTGGCTTGTCGCCAATACTCAGTAGCTGCAATTGCGCCATTCGTGCCGGCTTCAAGGCCACAGTCGTATGTAGTAATGCGGGCGCATCAGGGGCAATGTAAAACACTTTCAGCCGCCCCGCTTCGGAGCGCAGTAGAGAGCGGATGTTGGTGACCTCAAGAACCCGCTGCGCGCACTGCTTGTCGCAGTGGTCGCCGCCGAGATAGACCAGGTTCCAATGCCCCTTGAATGCAACGTTGCTGACCGCCGCGCCCTGCGTGTCGTGCAGATCCAGCGTCGGCAAGGCCTGAACCGGCTTCATCAGTTCGCCGTGGTTTGTTTGGCTGCTGGGTAGCCAATCCGGCTTGAGGAAATACAGGGCATACGCAATCAACACCGGCACCAGACCCACGGCCAGGATCAGCAGCAACATCCGCCTCGAACCACGCCGTTCTGTGTCGACGCCGTTTTTAAAAACCATGTTGTCGTTCACCGCAATGGTCGATAGTTGAGTTTGAAGAACAGAAACAGGGCCAGCGCCGCAAAGCTGAACCACTGCAATGCATACGAATAATGGCGCATCGCTGGAAGACCGTCATTGTGTGCCCATTTTCGCACGTAACCGTCCGCCTGTGTCGGCGCCAGCAACAACTCACCCGGCCGAACTGTCGAGCCATACAAACAGCGCATGTCTGCCCAGGTTGGATAACTGAGCACGCGTGGCCACGCCCCAGCACGACAGTTGTCGACCTTGAGGCGCAGTCCCGGTGCCGGTAACGCCCGCCACAATCCGCGTATCTTGCGCATGTCGCTGCCGACCGGCACAGCCGGCAACTGTTTGCGATCATCATGTCCCGGCACCCATCCACGATTCACGATGAGGATGCTGCCATCCGCCATCTTCAGCGGAGTCAATACATCGTAGCCGACGCTCGTGCCATCGGACTGCCCGTACAGTAGCAGTTGCTGCGTATCAAGATAACGCCCCTCTGCGCGTGCCACCACCATCCCCTGAGGCGGCGGCGGTAGGTCGCGTGCCATATCTGCAAGATCCTTTGGAACGGTCTGGGCCGCTGCGGCAACCTGCGCATCACGTCGGGCTTTTCCTTCGCCTCGGTCGATCTGCCAGATTCCCAAGGCAATGAATGCGGCGCAACCCAACAGCGTCAGCAATACCGACCACAAACTGGGGCGGAAGCGCCGGCGCAACGCAGGCTGCGCAAGCTCAGGGGCGGTCTGCTTGGGATTGTCGGGCATCAGGGTTATTATGGGCGCAATTACCGCGACACTACAGGACTGCGAATGCTCGCCAAATTGATCTTGCTGCTGCTGTTAGGGGCTGTTATCACCGCACTTTTCACCAGCCTCTACTTCATGTTCCACGATCGCGGCAAGAGCAAACGGATGGTGCGTATGTTGATGGTCCGTGTGGGCCTGTCGTTTGCACTGATCACTTATGTGATCGTCGCCTACCTGCTGGGCTGGATTCACCCGCACGGCGTCGGGCAATAGCGTTCCACAAATTTCGTAGAGAGATATACCGCTTCATTACATTCACCTGACAAAAACAACCCTGCACCGGTTCTCACCGAGTGCAGGGCTGTTAAGTTTGCAACAACTCGTCTGTGTTTTCCGTCAATGTCCTTCGAGGTGTGGACCGGAACGATTACGCCAACACGTAGACGAAAACGAACAGACCTATCCAGACGACATCGACAAAGTGCCAGTACCAAGACACGGCCTCGAAAGCAAAATGATGGTCAGGCCTGAAATGGCCCGCCATCAGCCGAGCGGTGATCGTGATCAGCATGATCGTGCCTAACGTGACATGAAAACCGTGGAAACCGGTAAGCATGAAGAACGTCGCGCCGTATACACCACTGTGCAGTGTCATGCCCTGAACGGTGTAAGCGTGATAAAACTCATACGCCTGACAAAACAAGAAGACGACACCCAACGCGACTGTCAGCCACATCCACATGATGCACTCGGAACGCTTGTCGTCTTTAAGCTTGTGGTGTGCGATGGTGACGGTGAAACTGCTGGTAATCAGCAGCACGGTATTGATGGCCGCTAGCCCCCAAGCCTCCATACCTTCGAATGCGCCGCCTGCATCACCCGGCCCATTGGACGGCCAAGCCGCGGTAAAGTCAGGCCACAACACGAGGTTGGTAAACAGCCTCGAACCATCTCCCCCCAACCATGGTATCGCTACCATGCGTGCGAAGTACAACGCACCGAAGAAACCCCCGAAAAACATCACTTCGGAGAAGATGAACCAGGTCATACCCATGCGGAAGCTCTTGTCGACCTGACCGCCCTGAATGCCGTAGTCTCCCAGTTCACTCTCCGCTGTCACACGGTGTATCCACGCAAAAATAACGTAGAGCGCGATAACGGTACCGATAACGAGCGGATACACCACCGGTATTGGTGACGAACTCTCGAGCCAGTGTCCAAAACCAAAGATTACCAATACCAAGCCGACAGTCAGCGCGAACGGCCATGCACTGGGAGGCGGAATAAAGTACTTCGTGTTGCTTGCGGGGTGATTCACCATTTCTCTTTCCTCATCAATATATTTCAAATTGTCCCGTTTTATCGGTGCTACTGGCAGACGCAGCTGGCTGACTCGGATGTGCACTCGCAACCCTCGCCTCGCGCTCCATTTGCCATATAAAACCCGCGTACACCATCACCGCAACGACGGCCAAGAGCAATGCTATAAGGACACTGCGCCTGGCGCGCCGTCGCTTGAAACTCTCCAGTTCAGACATGTCATCCGCCATGTCACCTTGTTTCAGCGTTCACCTGCAGGAAGATCAATGAGCCCGGCGACCCAAGGTAGCTCGGTATCCTTGATCGCTGGTGGATCTGCAAATGTGTGATAAGGCGCGGGGCTGGGCACTGTCCACTCCAGACCGCGGGCGCTCGGCCCCCAGACGCGACTTGTGGCAGGCTGCATCCCATCACGTAATATTGCGCAGCGGACGACGTTGTAGATAAAAAGGATCTGCGAGATAAAGAACGCATAAGCCCCGATAGTGCTCAACATATTTATATCCGTAAACTGCACAGGGTAATCAGGAATACGCCGCGGCATTCCCGCCAACCCGAGGAAATGCTGTGGGAAGAAAATCACGTTGATGAAAACGAAGGACAGCCAGAAGTGCCACTTGCCGAGTTTCTCGTTGTACATGACGCCGGTCCACTTCGGTAACCAATAATAAACGGCGGCAATGATGCCAAACACCGACCCCGGCACCAGTACGTAGTGGAAGTGCGCAACGATGAAATAGGTGTTGTGATACTGGAAGTCGGCCGGTGCCAGCGCCATCATCAACCCCGAAAACCCACCGATCGAGAACAGAATGACGAAGGCGATGGAAAACAGCATCGGCGTCTCGTATGTCATCGATCCGCCCCACATTGTGGCGCACCAGTTGAACACCTTCACTCCGGTCGGTATCGCGATCAGCATGGTAGCGAACATGAAGAAGATTTCGGCTGACACCGGCATGCCGCTGGTAAACATGTGATGTGCCCAGACGATAAAGCTGAGGAACGCGATCGAAGCCAGTGCGAAGACCATCGAGTCGTAACCAAATATCGGCTTGCGGGAGAAAGTCGGGATGATCATCGAGATGACTCCGAACGCCGGCAAGATCATGATGTACACCTCTGGGTGCCCGAAGAACCAGAAGATGTGCTCGTACATGACCGGATCACCACCACCGCTAGCACTGAAGAAATGAGTGCCGAAGTATTTGTCGGTCAGCAGCATGGTGACTGCGCCCGCCAAGACCGGGATCGCCGCCAACAACAAAAACGAAGTGATCAACATGGCCCATGCGAAGATGGGCATCTTCATCAAACTCATGCCCGGTGCGCGCATATTAAGCACGGTGGTCACCACGTTGATGGCACCGGTGACGGAAGAAATACCCATCAGATGGATCGCGAATATCACAAAGGGCAGACCCACGCTGCTCTGCAGCGAAATCGGTGGGTACAGCACCCACCCGGACTGCGGCGCGCCGCCCGGCATGAATATCGTCGACAGCAGCAGTGTCAACGCAAACGGCAGAATCCAAAACCCCCAGTTATTGATGCGCGGCAATGCCATATCAGGCGCACCAATCACCAGTGGCACCATCCAATTGGCCAGCCCGACAAATCCAGGCATGATCGCACCAAAAATCATCACCAGCGCATGCAGGGTGACGATTTGGTTGTACATGCCAGGATCGAGGAACTGTATCCCCGGCTCGAACAACTCGGTGCGAATCGCCAACGACAACAAGCCGCCGATAATAAACATCAGGCAACTAAAGCCCAGATACAGGGTCCCGATATCCTTGTGATTGGTCGTTTTGATCCAGCGCATGAGCCCTGCCGGCGGACCATGACCGTGATCTGCGTGGGCGCCATGATCGCCTGCTGTGGGATTGCTTCCGTATGCCATAACTCTTCTCCTGCTACATCAAAATAGAATACTGCTGTACGCTAGATTGCAAACGCAGATCGCTACAAGCCTGACCTGCACCAGTTCGATGTGTTCCTGTCCATGTTCAACGTCTTAGGCCTTCTTCGCCATCACAGTGCGTTGGGCGCAGACGTTGGGGGTACCGACGCCGGCTTCACCCATGGCTCTTTTAGTATGGCATCGCCAAGACTGCCGTTCTTCGGATCGATTCTGGTGCCAGGATTGACGCTGCCGGGATTAAACGTGTGACCTGCTTTCGCCTCCGCAGCGATCCAGGTCTTGAAATCGGCCATGCTCACCACCTTGACCACGACCGGCATAAATCCATGTCCCCGTCCGCACAGCACGCTGCAGTTGCCGCGGTAGGTGCCGATGCTATCGGCATTGAACCATGCCTCGTTGATAATGCCCGGATTAGCGTCCTTGCGGACGCCGAGATCCGGAACCGCCCAGCCGTGCATCACATCGACAGAAGTGATAAGCAAGCGGATCTTCTTGCCGACCGGAACCACCATTTCATGGTCGACGTTGCGCAGGTAGTTCGGAACACTCTCCGGACTGATGCCGGATCCCAGCACGGCCGCGGCATTGGACGCGGCGTCGATCGAGCTGATGTAGCCGACGCCGAAGTCGGGATACTGGTAGACCCAGCGCCATTGGGTCCCGGTAACGTTTACCGTCATGTATTGATCGCTAGTGTTGTAAGCCTTGACCAGCACGTTAGCAGCAGGCAGGGCTGTGGCGACCAGAATCAGGAACGGCACAATCGTCCAAGCGATCTCGACCGTGCTGTTCTCCATGAATTTGGCGGGGACCGGATGTTTTGAACGCCGGAAGGCGATCAGTTCATAGGCCATCACGCCGAACACCACTATCGCAATCACTACACAGACCCAAAACATCATCATGTGCAGGCCCCATTCCTCACGACTCAGCGAGGTGACGCCAGTGGGTACATTCCAGGTTGCGTCCTTCGACAAGGTCACACCTGTGGGAGAACAAGCCGCAGTGCTCAGGGCGAGCGCTGCGAGGGCCAAAGCTTCCCCAAATCGTTTTAGAATCGACATCAGCCAATCTCCTCCAATCTCCGAAACATCAATGTCCAGTGCAACTCCACTAGGGCGTCAAATGCGACCCCACTGGGGTGGCTGTTCCTCAGCAGCCGGCGTGGGGGGCACCCAGCCGGGATGTATCAGTTGCCGTATGCGCTGGCTCAGCGCCGCTCGTTCCTCATCCGTTGTACAGCGCGCAATTTCTACGCGTTGCCCACAACAACTCAACGTCAGGCTTGCCGGACTGCTGCGATAAGGTCCTCGTTCAAGGAGCACCCGCGTCTGATCTCGCTGCAGCGTGACGGCTGAGGCTATTCCTTGCTCAACCATCCCAAACTCAACCCGAATCTCACCACGATTAAAACTAAGCACTTCACGATAACCGTTTTTGCGTACGCTCGCCACTAGCGCCGCTGCGAATGCTGCAACTCCAACAACGCAGAACGGCAGTATCGGCCATAAACCCTGCAATACAAAATATGCACCGATACCGAGTTCAGCCGCCACTGTCCACGCAATCACATGCTTGGCCTGCAACCACGACATCGACGCGTTGGGCCTAATTACCAGTCGTGTGTCGATGTATTCAAGCATAAACATGATCCCGCCGTTGAAACGTGATGTACAGCTTTTAGCGGCGCTACCCTGGCATTGTAAAACTTTTTTGAGCGGCGCGTAAAGTGCAGCCCGGTCAGCCTCTAATTTGCACCCAATTCAGCGCTGCGGCTGCCTGTGGAACGGTTGTATTCACACCAAATTCAGCGACGCACGGCACCGGCATCAGCGCGCGCAATGTGTCGATGTTTTCCTCGACGCGCGACATCGGCGGCGGCAATCGGTTGGCGATCCAGCCCAACAGCCGGCACTGGCGTGCGATCACCTCCGCCGACAGCAGCGCGTGGTTGATACACCCCAGCCGCAGGCCGACCACCAACACCACTGGCCAACGCTGTGACACTACCCAGTCGCTGAAGCCAAAATTCTCCACCAGTGGAACCCGCCAACCGCCAGCACCTTCGACGACGACCCAGTCGGCGTCTGTAGCGCGCAATGCGTGTCCCGCATCCAGCTTGTTGGGGTCGATATTCACTCCCGCCTCGCGGGCCGCCAGATTCGGCGCGATCGGCGGTTCGAAGCAATAGGGATTGATGCCGGCATAGACACTGGCGTCGCACTCGACCGGCTCGCCTGCCGCCGCCAGCAGTGCCAGCGCATCGGCGTTGCGCAGGCCGCGCGGCGTCATCGTCGAGCCGCTCGCCACCGGCTTGTAGCCGCGCGCACACAGGCCCTCGGCGCGGGCGCGGTGCAATAACGCGCAGGCCGCGAGTGTCTTGCCGGTACCGGTGTCGGTGCCCGTCACAAAAATTGTCGAAGCGGCTCCGCCCACAGCCATCAGGCGGCGGCCGGCAGCCGCTGCAGTGCATCGCCCAGCGCCGCCAGCAAACCATCGATCTGCATTGCGGTGTGGGTCGCCGACAGCGTCACCCGCAGGCGTGAAGTGCCGGCCGGAACCGTCGGCGGACGGATTGCCGCCACCCAGTAGCCGCGCTCAAACAAGGCGCGCGACAATGCCAAGGCGCGTGCCGCCTCGCCCAGCAACAGGGGCTGGATCGGTGTCGCAGGATTCGCGATTGGGGATTGGGGAGTGTCAGGCGCTGCGAGTCCGAGTTGCCGTGCGCCATCACGGAAACGGCGGATGTTGTCCTGCAAGCGTTGCCGCCGCTCCGGCTCCGCACGCAGGACGCGCAACGACTCGCGCGCCGCAGCGGCGATGGCCGGCGGCGGCGCAGTGGAAAACACCCAGCTGCGGGCACGCTGTATCAGGTATTCGATCAGAGCCTCGGAGCCGGCGACGAAGGCGCCGGATGCGCCGAGGGATTTACCGAGGGTGGCGATGTAGATGTCGGGACTCGGGACTCGGGGTCGGGAGCAGGCTTCCGACGGACTCGGGAAAAAATGTTCCACGGCACCGCCACCGTTGATACCGAGGACACCGAAACCGTGGGCGTCATCGACCATCAGCGCAGCGCCATGCGCTTGCGCCAACTGCGACAGCGACGGTAAGTCGGCAACGTCGCCGTCCATGCTGAAAACGCTGTCGGTCACGACCAGCGTGCGCCTCTCCCGCTTTTCGTCTTTGCCGTCCCGATTCCCGATTCCGCCGGGAGCAGGCTCCCGGCCTCGATTCCCGGCCGCATCCAACGCTCGCTCGAACCCCGCGATATCCCGATGCAGCACCCGCACATACTCCGCTCCCGACAACCGTCCGCCGTCAATCAACGAGGCGTGATTGAGTTCATCGGCAATCAGTCGGTCTCCGCGTCCCAACAGCGCGCGCAACACGCCGAGATTGGCGGCCCAGCCGGACGAGAACAGCAGCGCGCGCGGGCGACCGAGAAAATCTGCCAACGCCTCTTCCAGCCGTGCGTGCTCGACGTCGTAGCCGGTGATCAGTGCCGCAGCGCCGCTCCCCGTGCCACAACGCGCCAGCACCCGTTGCGCCGCCGCAGCGGGTCTCGGATCGGCCGCCAATCCGAGATAATCGTTGCTGCAGAAATTGACGTAGTGGCGACCCTCGACCTCGATATCGACGCCGTGGCCGCCGCTGACGGCACGCCGGACGCGGTACAGATCGGCGGCGCGGATGCGCGCCAGTTCTGCTTCGAGCCGGCGATCCAGCGGCGAATGTCCGGTACGGTCATTCATTCATTGCAGCAGGACATCTGCAGCGCCCGGACTTCGTCGATACGCGGATCGTGATCCTGATCCGGCAGATAGGGGTCCGTCGTTTCACCCGGATCCAGCGGATGCAGGCCGAGCCGCGCGAACAACGCCCGATCATGCTCGTTCTGGGGATTGCTGGTAGTCAGCAGACGCTCGCCGACGAAGATCGAATTGGCACCGGCAAAAAAACACAGCGCTTGCAATTCGTCGCTCATCTGCGCGCGGCCGGCGGACAGCCGCACGTACGCGGCCGGCATCAGGATGCGGGCGACGGCGATGCTGCGCACAAAGTCGAATGGATCGAGCTTGCCGGCATCGCCGAGTGGCGTCCCAGGCACCGCCACCAGTTCGTTGATCGGCACGCTTTCGGGATGCTGGGGCAAGTTGGCCAACTGACGCAGCAATTCGGCACGGTCGGCCTCGGTCTCGCCCATGCCAACGATGCCGCCGCAGCAGACCTTGAGGCCCGCTTCGCGTACGTTGTCCAACGTATCCAGTCGATCCTGGTAAGTGCGCGTGCCGATGATCTCGCCGTAATACTCGGGCGAGGTGTCGAGGTTGTGGTTGTAGTAGTCGAGACCGGCGTCCGCCAGACGTTGCGCCTGCTGCGCTTTCAACATGCCGAGTGTGACGCAGGTTTCCAGCCCCAACGCCTTGACCTCGCGCACCATCTCGACGACTTTCTCCAGATCGCGATCTTTCGGCGAGCGCCAGGCCGCGCCCATGCAGAAGCGGGTGGCGCCGTTGGCCTTGGCCGCGGCCGCGGCCTGCCTGACCTCGTCCAGCGGCATCAGCGGCTCGACTTTCAGGCCGGTGTCGTAACGCACGCTCTGCGGGCAATAGGCACAATCTTCGGGACAGGCGCCGGTCTTGATCGACAGCAGTGTCGACCACTGCACTGCATTGGGATCGAAATGTTCACGATGCACTGTCTGCGCACGGAACAGCAGTTCGTTGAACGGCAGCGCAAACAGGCTGCGAACTTCTTCGGTGGTCCAGTCATGACGGAGGGCATGACGGAGGGCATGACGGAGGTCGTGGCGTGGGGTCTGCATGGTCGGTGTCCGAGTGCGGTCGATGAATTCCGGCATAGTGTCGGCAGTCACCCCCGTCACCGTCAACTTTTGATAATGTTGAAACTTGACGATTCCGCCGCCGCCCTGCGCCGTTTGCTGACGCCGCCGCAGTGTCTGTTGTGCCGTACACCGCTAACCAACGATCTAACCAACGGTCTGCTGTGTAGTGGCTGCGAAAACGATCTGCCGTGGAACACGTCAGCCTGTCCGTCCTGCGCATTGCCACAGGGCAGCGCATCGATCTGCGCCCGGTGCCAGAAACGTCCGCCGCCGTTCGACGCTGCCTGGGCCGCGTTCCGTTTTGCCCCGCCGATACGGCAGTCGATCCTGAGCCTGAAATATCACGCCGGCTTCATGCAGGCACGATGGTTGGGCGAGACCATGGCCGCACAGCTGGCACAACGCGCGGCAACGCTGCCGGACCTGTTGCTGCCGGTACCCCTGCACCCCAGCCGTCTGCGCCGCCGTGGCTACAACCAGGCGCTGGAACTGACACGTGTACTGGCCCACCGGCTCGCTATCGACTGTGACCCCCGAGCGGCCTGCCGCCTGCGCGCCACCGCCGACCAGATCGGTCAGAGCGCAGCGGCGCGACGGCGCAATCTGCGCGGCGTGTTTTCTGTCGCTCCACGAGTCGCTGGCAGGCGCGTGACACTGGTGGACGATGTCATGACCACCGGCAGCACGCTGGCCGAACTGACGCGCTGCTGTCGCAAGGCCGGTGCCGCATCGATTGAAGTCTGGGTCGCTGCGCGGACGGTCTGAGAACTCAATTCGCGTTCGACACCAGCGCAACTCACCACGCCGGATGTCCCAGCCAGGCATCCAGCAACAGACCGATGAAGATGGCGGCGCCAAAATAATTGTTGTCTAGAAACGCCTGGAAACAGGCAGCAGGCACCCGTCCACGCACCCGGTACTGTTGCCACACGGCGCAGCCGGCCGCCGCCAGTAGGCCGAGATCGAAGACCACGCCGAGATCGAGATAGAGGCCGATGACGAACAGAATCGACAACGCCATCGCGTGCAGCAGCGCGCAGGCCAAACGGTCGTAACGACCGAACAGGATGGCGGTGGATTTCACGCCGATCCTGAGATCGTCCTCACGGTCGACCATTGCGTAGAGCGTGTCGTAGGCGATGATCCAGCAGAAGTTGGCGATCATCAACGCCAGCACCAGACCCCAGGGCACGGGTGCGCGCAAGGCTGCGAACGCCATCGGAATGCCCCAGGAAAAGGCGATGCCGAGATGCGCCTGCGGCCACTGCGTGTAGCGCTTGGCGTAGGGATAGCTGGCTGCAATCAGCACCGCTGGAATCGCCAGCCACAGTACTCTTGCAGGCAGCGGCCAGGCCACCAGCAGCGCTGCCAGTGCCAATACCGCAGCCACCGCCAAAGCTTCTTGGGGGGCGATGCGACCCGCCGCCAGCGGCCGTTCGCGGGTACGCGCAACGTGCGGATCGAAATCACGGTCGGCGTAATCGTTGATCGCACACCCGGCGCCACGCATCAACACCGTGCCAGCGATAAAGATCAACAACACCTTCGCTGGTGGAAACCCACCTGCCGCCAGCCACAGCGCCCACAGCGTCGGCCACAACAGCAGCAGAATGCCGATCGGCCTGTGCATGCGCGTCAGCCGCCAGTAGTCAGTCAGGCGTATGCGCAGCGCAAAGGGAACGGCGGAAGTCGTCACTCTGTAAGCATAGTCAATCCCGTCTCCCGCATCAGACCCCGACATACCGATGCGAATCCCCCACCCAGCGCTCGATCAACTGCCGCGCCAACGCTGGTTCGCGCCGCAGCCATTCGTCGGCGCGGCGCTGCAGAACCGGAATCAGTCGGGCATCGCGCAGCGGATCGGCGATCTTCAGTCCCACCAGCCCAGTCTGGCGTCGACCCAACAACTCCCCCGGCCCGCGCAGGGCGAGATCGTGCTCGGCGATGCGGAAACCGTCGTGGGTGCTGCGCAGCACTTCCAGCCGGCTGCGCGCAGCTTCCGACAACGGCGGTCGATACATCAGCACGCACTGACTCAGTTTCGCGCCGCGGCCCACGCGACCGCGCAACTGGTGCAACTGCGCCAAGCCCAGCCGCTCGGCGTTGTCGATCACCATGAGGGCACATCCACGCCCACTTCGATCACGGTGGTCGCCACCAGCACCTGGGTGCGACCGTCGGCGAAGGCGCGCATCTGCGTCTCCTTCTCGGCCGGCTTGAGGCGGCCGTGCACCAGACCGATATGCAGGCCCGGCAGTTCGTCGCGCAGTTGCGCGTAAGTATCCTCCGCGGCCTGCGCCTGCAACTGGTCGGATTCCTCGATCAACGTGCACACCCAGTAGGCTTGCCGGCCCTCGCGGCAAACCTCGCCGACGCGCATCAGCACGTCCTCCCGGCGTTTCTGGCTCATCGCCACGGTGGTGACGGGGGTACGACCAGGCGGCAGTTCGTCGATGATCGAGACGTCGAGATCGGCATAGCCGACATGATCAACTGATGCGCCGCCGCGCCGTCCACGGCGCCTTTACCGGCCCCTTTACTGGCCTTGTCGCGCAGCGCCAGCCGCTGACCGACGCCGAAGCGGTGCTGCTCATCCACCACCACCAGCGCCAATCGCGCAAAATCAACCTCGGTTTGGAACAGCGCGTGGGTGCCGATCCAGATACGGATGTCGCCCTCGGCGGCGGCCTGCAGCGCGGCCTTCTTCTGCGCCGGTTTGAGCTTGCCGCTGAGCAGGCCGACGGGCTGGCCCAGCGGTTTCATCCAGCGACCCAGCGTGCGTGCATGCTGCTCAGCCAGCAGCTCAGTGGGCGCCATCAGCACTGCCTGCAGGCCCGCCTCAGCACAGCCCAACATCGCCGCCACCGCCACCAGCGTCTTGCCGCAGCCGACATCACCCTGCAGCAGGCGCAGCATCGGCTTGTCGGTGGCGAGATCCTGCGCCACGTCGGCGATGGCGCGCCGTTGCGCGCCGGTCAGCGCGAACGGCAGGTGCTCCTGCAAACGATGTGCCGCACCCTCGACGTCGGGGATCGGTGGCGCATGACGCTTGCGCGCCTGTGCGCGGGTCTGCCGCATCGCCAACTGATGGGCCAGCAGTTCCTCTTCGATCAGACCCTGGCGCGCCGGATGCGCCGCATCCAGCAGTGCGTTCGCATCGATACCGGCGGGCGGCAGGTGCAACAGACGCAACGCCGCCAGCGTCGCCGGTCCGGACATACCGGGCAGCGGCCGCGCGAAGACCGGATCGCTGATGGCCAGTTCCAGTGCGCGCGCGACCAGGCCGCGCAAGCGCGTCTGGCCCAACCCGGCAGTCAGCCGGTAGATCGCCACCCAACCCGCCTCGGCCTCCAGTGCAGCGGCGCTGTCGGCCAGCCGATATTCGGGATGCACCATCTCCGCACCCTGGGGGCCGGCACGCACACTACCGTAGGCCTGCAGCCAGCGGCCCGCTGCCATGGCCTGCTGCTGGGCCTCGCTGAAATGAAAAAAACGCAACAGCAGTGCGCCACTGACACCACCCGGGTTGGCGTCATCCTCGATCACCACGCGCAGGCTGCGGCGCGGTCCATAACGCAACTCGCTGGCGAGTATGCGGCCACGCACCAGCGCGTCGTTTCCGGCCCGCAACTGCGACAGCGGAGTGACCGCGCGGCGATCTTCGTAGCGCAACGGCAGGTGCAACAACAGATCGACCACGCGCTCGATGCCCAGCCCTTTGAGCCGCGCAGCAACCGCCGGCCCGGCGCCCTTCAGCCAGGTGACATCGCCGGACAGCCCGAGCGGCGGTTTGGCAGCCGCCGCTCGGGCGCCGCGGCGCTTATCCGGTTGAGCGCTCAAGCACCAGCACGGCGTCGGCCTCGACCCGTGCAGCGCGCGGCAGACTGGCGACGCCAACGGCGGCACGCGCCGGGTAGGGTTGCGAAAAATACTGCGTCATGATCTCGTTAACGCGGCCGAAATCAGCCAGATCGGTGAGATAGACGTTGAGCTTGGCGACCTCGTCGAGGCTGCCGCCGGCGGCCTGGGCCACGGCTGCGAGGTTGCGGAACACCTGGTGAATTTCAGCTTCGATATCTTCGCTCACCATCTGCATGGTCGCCGGGTCCAGCGCGATCTGGCCTGACACATAAACCGTGTCGCCACAGCGCAGCGCCTGCGAATAGGTGCCAATGGCCTGCGGCGCGTGTTCAGTGTGGATCATCTGTCTGTTCATGGGTTTCGGTCACTGGTTGGAAATGGCGATATTTTGAGGGGAACCTCAGGTAATGCCGCCGATGCGGTAGACGCGCTGCACACCTTCGATGCGGCGCAGACGGCGCATCACCCGCGCCAGATGCACGCGGTTGCGCACGGTGATAACGAAGCGCATTTCAACCGCCTCGGAACCGCCACGATCGGGAATCTGCACATTCTCGATACCGGCTTCGGCGCGCGAGATCTCGCTGGCGACCAGGCCCAGCAGGCCGCGGCGATTGTCGGCCTTGAGCCGCAGTTCGGTGAAGAAATCGCCCTCGACCTTCTCCGCCCACACCAGCGCAATGCGGTCTTGCGCCTTCGGTCCGCTCTTGCGGCCCTGCGCGTGGCGACATTCCAAGCGGTGGACGACAATCCCTCGACCGACGCTGACGTAACCGCAGATGTCGTCTCCCGACAACGGGTAGCAGCATTTGGCGTAGTCGATCACCAGCCCCTCGGTGCCTTCCACCTCCAGCGGCAGGGTCTCGCCGCCGCCCGCCTCGCCGCCCACGGTTTCGCGATGGCCCGGCGGCAGGAACTGGCGCGCCACCAGCGGCGCCAACCGGTTGCCGCTGCCGATCGAGGCATACAACGCTTCGATGTCGCTCAAACCGTAGGACTTCAACACCGGCTCGACGCTGTTGTCCTTGAGCCGGCCCCGTGGCACGCCGAGTTCGCGCAGGGCGATCTCCAGCAGTCGTCGGCCCAGCCGCACCGCCTCGTCCTTGCGCTGGTTCTTGAGGTAGCTGCGGATCTGGGTGCGCGCCTTGGCGGTCTTTACGTAACTCAGCCAAGCGGCGTTGGGACGGGCGTGGCGGGCGGTAATGACTTCCACTGTCTGGCCATTCTTCAGCGGCGTGTTGAGCGGCTCCAACTGTTGATCGATGCGCGCGGCGACACAGTGGTGACCCATCTCGGAATGCACCGAGTAGGCGAAATCTACCGGCGTGGCGCCGCGCGGCAGCCGCCGAATCTGGCCCTTGGGCGTGAACACGTAGACCTCGTCGGGGAACAGGTCGACCTTGACGTGCTCGATGAAATCCAACGCCGCCGCGCCGCCTTGCATCTCGAACAGCGCGCCCAGCCACTCGCGCGCACGCGCCTGTGGCGCGCTCTGGTTGTCGCCGCGCGCCCCCAGCTTGTACTGCCAGTGCGCGGCGATGCCGCTCTCGGCGATGTGGTGCATCTCGCGGGTGCGGATCTGTACCTCGATCTTGCGTCCCTGCGGCCCCACGCAAGTAGTGTGCAGGCTCTGATAACCGTTGATCTTGGGGCTGGCGACGAAATCGTTGAACAGTTCCGAGATCGGCTTGTAGATGTGGTGCACCACGCCCAGCGCACGGTAGCAGTCGTCGACCTGGGCAACGATGACACGAAATCCCAGAAGATCCATCACGTCCAGCAGCCGGCTGCGCTTGCGCTGCATCTTCTCGTAAATGGCGTAGAGGTTCTTCTGGCGGCCAGTCACCGAGCTCTCGATACCTTCTTCGTGCAACGCCTTTTCAAGCCGCTGTTCGATCTGCTTGATCAAGCCTCTGGTATCACCCAGCTGTTGCTTGATCGCCCGCTGAAACACTTGATAGCGATGCGGATATAGATTACGGAACGCCAGATCTTCCAGCTCGGTGCGCACCGTGTCGATGCCCAGTCGCTGGGCGATGGGCGCATAGATCTGCAGTGTCTCTTGCGCCACCCTGCGACGCTTGGACGGCTCCACTGCATGCAGGGTGCGCATGTTGTGCAGCCGATCGGCCAGTTTGACCAGGATCACGCGCAGGTCCTGTGCCATTGCCATCAGCAGCTTGCGCACGCTCTCGGCCTGGCGCTCGGCGCGGGTCATGCCCTCGACCTTGTGGAACTTAGAGACGCCTTCGACCAATTCGGCAACATCGCGGCCGAAGGCCTCGGTGATCTCAGCCTTACCGACGTCGGTGTCCTCGATCACGTCGTGCAGGATCGCCGCGCACAGCGTGGTCACATCCATGCGCATCTCGGCCAGCACCCGCGCCACCGCCAACGGGTGGAAGATGTAGGGTTCACCACTGGTGCGGCTCTGACCCGAGTGCATGCGCGCACCGAACTCGTAGGCGCGTCGAACCTCGGCGATCTGATCCGGCGGCAGATAGTCTCCCAGCACCTTGGTCAGCGCATGGATACCAAACTCGCGCGCAACCCGCTGCGTGCGAATGACGGTACCGATGCGCTGGATGATTGGAATCTCCATTTCCGCAGTATAACCTTGGCTTGCGTCGGATTGACGCGGCCCAAAACGCTTGCCCGTGCGCTTTTCGAGCGCTTCAGCGCAGGGCTTCCAGCGCTTCCCAGCGGGCGTAGATTTCCTGCAGCGTGTGTTCGATCTCGGCTAGCCGTGCCTGCGCAGCCAGCGCCGTCTCCTGCTGGCGTCGATACAGCGTCGGATCGCCCAACTGTCCCGCCAACTCAACCTGTTCAGCCTCAAGCCGTTCGATTTTTTGCGGCAGCGCAGCCAGCTCGCGTTGGTCCTTGTAGCTCAGGCGGCTCCGCGACGCTGCAGTCGGCCGCGGCGCAGACGGGGATGACTCAACCAGCTTGCGAGCCGGGCCGGGCGTATCGCGCTGGCGCAGCCAGTCCTGGTATCCCCCTACGTAATCGCCGATACGCCCCGCGCCCTCGAACACCAGGCAACGCGTGACCACCCGGTCGAGAAACTCACGGTCGTGGCTGACCAGCAACACCGTGCCCTGAAACTCCAGCAAGCGCTCCTCCAGCAGGTCCAGCGTCTCCACATCGAGATCATTGGTGGGTTCGTCCAGCACCAACAGATTGGCCGGCTGCGCGAACAGACGCGCCAGCAGCAGCCGCGAGCGTTCACCGCCGGACAGTGCACGTACCGGCGAACGGGCGCGGTCGGGCGCGAACAGGAAATCCTGCAGGTAGGTCATCACGTGAATGCGCTTGCCACCAATGTCGACGAATTCCTTGCCGTCGCCAATGTTCTCGAACACCGGGCGGTCCTCGTTGAGCTGCGCACGCAGCTGATCGAAGTAGGCCAGTTCCAGCTTAGTGCCGACGCGCACGATGCCGGCGTCCGGAGCCAGCTTGCCCAGCATCAGATTGAGCAGCGTGGTTTTGCCGACGCCGTTGGGGCCGAGGATGCCGATTCTGTCACCACGCAGAACCGTAATGGAGAAATGACGCACGAGCCGGCGATCACCACGCGCGAAGTCGATCTGTTCGGCCTCCACCACCAGCTTGCCGGAGCGTTCGGCCTCTTGCAGCACCAGCTTGGCCTGGCCCGGCAGTCGCCGTCGCGCACGGTCTTGGTCGCGCAGGTCGTTGAGCGCGCGCACGCGGCCCTCATTGCGGGTCCGCCGCGCCTCGATGCCCTTGCGGATCCAAGCTTCCTCCTGCGCCAGTTTCTTGTCGAACCGCGCATCGGCCTGCGCTTCAGCGTGCAGCGCCTCGGCCTTGTGGCGCAGGTAGTCCTCGTAACTGCCGGGCCAACTGGTGAGATGGCCGCGATCCAGCTCGATGATGCGCGTCGCCAGCCGCCGCAGAAAGGCGCGGTCGTGGGTGACGAACAGCAGCGTGCCGTTCCACGAGCGTAGAAAATCTTCCAGCCAAGTGATGGAATCGAGATCGAGATGGTTGGTGGGTTCGTCTAACAACAGCAGATCGGGCTCGGCCACCAGCGCCTGCGCCAGCAGCGCACGACGTTTGAGTCCGCCCGACAGATCGTTAAAGTCGGCATCGCCGTCCAGATCCAGGCGCGTCAGGATGGCTTCCACGCGACTGTCCAGCGACCAGCCGTCGACCGCCTCCAGCGCGCTCTGCACCCGGCCGAGGCGATCCAGATCATGCGGCGCGTGATGCAGCAGACGATGGTATTCGGCCAGTAGTCGGCCGCTCTCGCCCAAGCCCAGCGCGACCACGTCGAACACGCTGCCGTCGATCTTGCGTGGTAGCTCTTGCGGCAACTGCGCCACCCGCAGCGCCTGAGCGCGGATGATCTCGCCGCCGTCAGCCTGCTGCTCGCCCGCCAGCAGTTTCATCAAGGTCGATTTGCCGGAGCCGTTACGCCCCACCAGACACAGCCGCTCGCCCGCCTCGATGGTCAGGTCGACGGTATCGAGCAGCACGCTGTTGCCAAAGTGCAGACTGAGGTGCTTGAGACTGAGCAGCATGGGCAAAGAAAGATTTAAGGCCTCGACGAGGCCGCATTGTATGCGGTCATGGAGAAATGTCCGCCGGTAGAGGAAAATGGCAGGCCGCCTTGAGCGATACTGGCCGCCACCGGCGCAAAGCATCCTGCATCGCCATCCGTACCTGCTGTCACCACTGGAAGCCCGATGACCCGTCGTACCAAGATTGTCGCCACCCTCGGCCCCGCTACCGACGATCCGGCCGTGCTGCACCGGCTGATCGAAGCCGGCACCGATGTGGTGCGCCTGAATTTCTCCCACGGCAGCGCCGAAGATCACGCCAAACGCGCCCGCATGGTGCGCGAAGTGTCGGCCGAACTGAGGCGCGACGTCGGCATCCTCGGCGATCTGCAGGGGCCGAAAATCCGCATCGAGAGCTTCGCCGACGGGCCAGTGGAACTGGTCGAAGGCCATGCGTTCGTGCTCGACACCGCGATGGGCGCCCATGCCGGTGACGAACACGGGGTCGGCTGCGCCTACGAGGATCTGCCGCGGGACATCAACACTGGTGACGTGCTGCTGCTCAACGACGGCGCCATCGTCCTGAAGGTCACCGCCATCAGCGGCAGCCGGGTCGAGACCGTCGTGCAGATCGGCGGTACGCTGTCCAACCGCAAGGGCATCAACAAACAGGGCGGGGGCTTGTCGGCGGCCGCGCTGACCGACAAGGACCGCGAGGATCTGCGGCATGCCGTGGCCATCGACGTCGATTTTCTCGCGGTATCGTTCCCGCGCTCGGCGGCGGACATGCAAGAGGCGCGCAAGCTGCTCAAGGCCGCCGGCGGACACGCCGCGCTGGTCGCTAAGATCGAACGCGCCGAGGCACTGCCGCGGCTGGCCGAAATCATCGCCGCTTCCGACGTGGTGATGGTGGCGCGCGGCGATCTCGGCGTGGAGATCGGCGACGCCGAGCTGCCGGGCTGGCAGAAGCGCATCATCGCCGCCGCCCGCGAGGCCAACCGCATGGTCATCACCGCCACCCAGATGATGGAGTCGATGATCTCCAGCCCGATCCCGACCCGCGCCGAGGTGATGGACGTGGCCAACGCCGTGCTCGACGGCACCGACGCGGTAATGCTGTCAGCCGAGACCGCCGCCGGACGCTATCCGGTGAAAACCGTTGAAGCGATGGCGCGCGTCTGCATCGGCGCCGAATCGCAGTCGCTCGGCATGTCGCTGCGCAATCTGGACGACCTGGAATCGCATTTCAGCCGCATCGACGAGGCCATTGGCATGGCCACCGCCTGGACCGCTGCGCACATGCACGCCAAGGCCATCATCGCGCTGACCGAATCCGGCGCCACCGCGCTGATGATGTCGCGCAGCACCGCGCACGTGCCGATCTATGCGTTGACGCCGCACGAGCGCACACGGCGGCGCATGGCGCTGTGCCGAGGCGTCTACCCCTATCTGTTCGAACCCGGTGATCTCAACAGCTCGCGCCCCAGCGAGGACGCGGTGCAGGATCTGGTGCGGCGCGGCGTGCTCGAACCCGGTGATCGCGTGCTCATCACCAAAGGTGAATTCAACGGGCCAGGCGGCACCAACACCATGAAGATTTTATGCGTCGGCGACTGTGCCTCGACCGACGAGGCAGACGGCAACGATGAGCCAGGAACCTGATTTTCTCTGCATCGGTCATCGCGGCGCACGCGGACACGCGCCGGAAAACACGCTGCGCGCGCTCAATACCGGCATCCGCCTCGGTGCGGACTGGCTGGAATTCGACGTGCAGTTGCACCCGAGCGGCGCGCTGCTGCTGCTGCACGACCTGACGCTGGACCGCACCACCAACGGCCACGGCCGGCTGATCGACGCCGATATCGACACGCTGCGCCGCCTCGACGCCGGCGACGGTCAGCCGCTGCCGACGCTGGAAGACGCGCTGGACCTGATCGAGCAGCGCGCCGGCGCCAACATCGAACTCAAGAGCGCGGACGGCACCGGCACCGCCGTGGCCACGGTGCTGCGCCGCTACATCGACGCCGGCTGGCCGGCCGAACGCTTGCTGGTGTCCTCGTTCCATCTGCCGGAATTGTGGGAGTTCAAGCAGGCCGCGCCGGAGATTCCAGTGGCACCGCTGCTGGGCGGGGTGCCACTGGACTGGGCTGGCTGCGTGCAGACGCTGGAAGCGGCCGCCATCAGCCTGTCGGCCGAATTCGTCGACCCGCGCTTGGTGGCGGACGCCAAGGCCCACGGCCGGCGCGTCTACGTCTATACCGTCAACGATCCCAACGAAATGCGCCGGCTGCGGGAACTCGGCATTGACGGCGTGTTCACAGACTACCCTGAGCGCGTACTTGCACTACGCTGAAAACCACCGTATCTGCCGATCAACAACTCCGACCATGATCGATCTCTACACCGCCGCCACTCCCAACGGTCACAAGGCCTCGATCATGATCGAGGAGTTGGGCGTGCCCTACACCCTGCACGCCATCGATTTGTCGAAACAGGAACAGAAACGGCCGGAATACCTGCGTATCAACCCCAACGGTCGCATTCCCACCATCGTCGACCGCGAGGCCGGCGACTTCGCCGTGTTCGAATCCGGCGCGATCCTGATTTATCTCGCCGAAAAATATGGCCCCCAGAAAAACTGGACGCCGATGCCGACCGATGCGCAGGGCCGTTCGCGCGTCATTCAGTGGGTGATGTTCCAGATGGGCGGCATCGGGCCGATGCAAGGGCAGGCCAACGTCTTCTTCCGTTACTGGCACGAACACTATCAACCGGCCATCGACCGCTATCAGAACGAGACCAAACGCCTGTATCAAGTGTTGGAGCATCGCCTGCAAAACCGCGACTATCTGTGCGATGAATACTCGATCGCCGACATCGCCAATTTCACCTGGGTCAACACGCATAACTGGTCGGGAGTCGGCATCGACGACCTGCCGAATGTGGCAGCCTGGTTAGAGCGCATCCGCGCACGGCCGGCGGTGCTGCGCGGGCTGAACGTCCCGCCGAGTGAATCGAACGCCAGCGACGACAGCCGGGTGCAGTCGGCGCAGATCATCGTAACCCGCTAAAGCAGGGCCGTGATTAAACCATCAGCTTCGATGCCACTACCAACACCCGGAAATCGTCCGCCCAAAGAAGCCGTCGTGGAAGCCGATTTGCCACCTGCCGAGCTGTACTTCAACCGCTACCTGTCGCTGCTCGAATTCAATTTCCGCGTGCTCGAACAGGCCAAGGACGAGCGCGTTCCGGTGCTCGAACGACTGCGGTTCCTGTGTATCTCCTGCTCCAACCTCGACGAGTTCTTCGAGATTCGCGTTGCCGGACTCAAGCAGATCACTCAACACGGCAACGCTCCACTCGGCCCCGAAGGCCATACCCCGGCAGAACTGCTGCTGGCGATTGCCGGCCGCGCGCACCAGTTGGTCGCGGAGCAGTACCACGTCCTCAACGCCACCGTTATCCCGGCGCTGCGGCACGAGCGCGTGCGTTTTTTGCGCCGCGACGAGTGGGGTCCGGAACAAAACGCCTGGCTGCAAAACTACTTCCGCAACGAACTGCTGCCAGTGCTCTCACCCATCGGCCTGGACCCAGCGCACCCGTTTCCTCGCGTCCTGAACAAGTCTCTGAACTTCATCGTCTCGCTATCGGGCAAGGACGCCTTTGGCCGCAACATCGCCCACGCCGTGGTACAGGCACCGCGCGCGCTACCGCGGCTGATCCAGATTCCGTCGATGGTGCCGGCCAGCGGCCCGCACGATTTCGTATTCCTGTCCTCGGTGATCCACGCGTACGTCGACGAACTGTTTCCGGGTATGTCCACCACCGGCTGCTACCAGTTCCGTGTCACCCGCAACTCCGATCTGCCGCTCGATGAGGAAGCGGTCGAAGACCTGTTGTCGGCGATCGAAGGGGAACTTTCACAGCGCCAGTGGGGCGATTCGGTACGTTTGGAGGTCGCGCACAACTGCCCTGAACAGATGGTGCAGTATCTGGCCGACGAGCTGAATCTGGCGGCGTCGGATATCTACCTCTGCGACGGCCCAGTCAACCTGATGCGCCTAATGGCCATCCCCGACATGGTCGACCGGCCGAATCTGAAATACCCGCAACTCAACCCGCACGTGCCGCGTGCGCTGTCCGGCGACCTGTTCGCCGCCATGCGCAAACGCGACCACCTGCTGCACCATCCCTACGAGTCCTTCCTGCCGGTGCTAGAGCTGCTGCGCCAGGCGGCGCACGATCCCAACGTACTGGCGATCAAGCAAACCTTGTACCGCACCGGCCCGCATTCGCCGGTGGCCGAGGCGTTGATGGCAGCGGCGCGCGCGGGCAAGGAAGTGACGGCGGTGGTGGAGCTGCGCGCACGTTTCGACGAAGCCGACAACATCTCGCTGGCCGAGGCGCTGCAGGACGTCGGCGCGCACGTGGTCTACGGCGTGGTCGGCTACAAGACGCACGCCAAGATGATCCTGATAGTGCGCCGCGAGGGCCGCGGCAGTGGCGGCCCCGGCGTGCTGAAGCACTACGCCCACTTGGGCACCGGCAACTATCACCCGCTCACGGCGCGCGCGTATGCCGACTACGGTCTGTTCACTGCCAATCCGGAAATTTGCGAAGACGTGCACAAAGTGTTTCTGCAACTCACCAGCCTAGGCAAGGTGTTGGGCTTGAAATGGCTGTTGCAGTCGCCGTTCACGTTGGCCAAAGGATTGCGTGAACGCATCGAACGCGAACAGGCGCTAGCTGCGGCCGGCAAGCCGGGCCGCATCATCGCCAAGCTCAACGCACTGGTCGAACCGGAGATGATCCAGGCCTTGTATCGCGCGTCGCAGGCCGGGGTGAACATTGATCTGATCGTGCGCGGCATGTGCTCGCTACGCCCCGGCGTCGCCGGCCTGTCCGACAACATCCACGTGCGCTCGATCGTCGGCCGCTTTCTTGAACATCATCGGGTGATCATGTTCGGCAACGATGGCGCGCCGGAGTTGTGGTTGTCCAGCGCAGACTGGATGGAACGCAACCTGTTCCGCCGGGTCGAGATCGCATTCCCGGTGCTGGACACCAAGCTGCGCAAACGCATCCTGGCCGATCTTGACCGTTATCTCGCCGACACTGCACAGAGCTGGACACTGCAGGCCGATGGCAGTTACGCCTCGCCTGATCCCGATCCACAGGCGCCTTCGGTGCAGGTGCAGTTGCTGGGGGCGTTGACCGGCGGCGACGCATCGCCGCCCTGAGGTTTACTCAAAGTTCAGCTTGAATCCAGCGCCCTGCAACACCCCGCGCTCGACCTCAAGATCGGCACACGTCAGTGGATGACGTCCCAGCCAGCCCAAGATGAATTGCAGCTGCAGGGCGCGTTTACGCAACTCCAGCCGGAACGCGGGCCGCGGCGTCGGCATGCGTGAACGGTGCAGCAGCACCGCCAACCGGAACAAAACCGCCAGCCGACTGATCGTATCGCGCCAAGACTTCGGCAGATCATCGATCACGCTGATCGAGAATTTGCCACGTTGCAACCGCACCAGTGCCGCCAACAATTTTTGGTCGGTCTGCGAAAAACCGGAAAGATCGCCGTGCCGCAGGATGTACTCACCGTGCCGTTGATAGCCGTCGTGAGCGATGGACAAACCGATCTCGTGCAGCCGCGCAGCCCAGCCCAGCAAGCGCCCCCCGACCACGCGATCCAGTGACCAGGCATCGGCAGCGTGCTCGAACAGGCGCAATGCGGTGCGCTCGACCCGTCGTGCCTGCTGCGCATCGACGCCATAACGCCGCGCTAACGCCATCACCGAGCGGCTGCGCACGTCGTGGTCGGCCAAGCGTCCGAGCAAATCGTAGATCACGCCTTCGCGCAGCGCGCGGTCGGAGGCCTGCATCACCTCCAGATCGAGCGCGTCGAAGACGCCTGCCAACACGGCCAGCCCGCCGGCGAATATAGGACGCCGATCTTCACGCAGGCCGGGGAAATCGATCCGGCTGACGGTGCCGGCATCCACCGTCAGCGCCACGACTTTCTTCAGCGCTTCGCGGGTTATCAGCTCGTCCGTCCAACCCTGCGCCTGCATCACCCGCCAGACGCCGCGCACACTGCCCGATGCCCCCAATGCAATGTCCCAACCGGTCTTGCGATAGCGCCGCTCCAGAAACTCCATCTCCACGCGTGCGGCCAGTCGCGCCTTGCGCATGCCCGCACGCGTGACCACACCGTCACCGAAATAGCGCGCGGTGTGGGTCACACAACCCAGGCCGACACTCTCCATCAACTTCGGCTCAGCGCCCCGGCCAACGATCAATTCGGTGCTGCCGCCGCCGATATCCACCACCAACCGGCGCGATGATGTAACCCCGGCGTCGCGCACGACACCAGCGTAGACCAGTCGCGCTTCCTCCTGCCCGGAAATGATCTCGATCTCATGTCCCAACGCCTGCTCAGCAGCAACGATGAATTGTCCGTCGTCGCGCAACTTGCGCAGCGTGTTGGTGCCGACCGCGCGCACGCGCGCCGGCGGAATGCCGCGCAGCCGTTGGCCCAGGCGCGAAAGACTGTCCAGCGCACGCGCCTGGGTCGACTCATCCAGATGCGCACTGGCATCCAGCCCCGCCACCAGACGCACCGATTCGCGCAAACGATCGACGATCTGCAACTGCCCGCCGGTCTCGCGCGCCACCACCATGTGAAAACTGTTGGAACCGAGATCGACGGCGGCTACATGTGCGCTTTTCGATGGCGGCACAGCGGTGCTCATGCGCAGCGCATCCCACGGGCAGGCATCTCTGTCAGGCGGCGCATAGCGTACTGTGTAAACATCGTGCTGGTCGGAGCAGAACAGGTTGGATTTCGGCACTATACCGAGTGATCGGGCTACCCCCGATGACGACTCGCAATTTTACCGTATTGACGTGCGCGGCCATTTTAGCGAATATATCCGCCGATGCAGCCCACTCGTCGGCGGCTGCCCGCTTTGGAGAATTCAACATGAGCTTTGCGCGACGGGGCGTTATTGCCCTCGCAGTACTGATGGTGGCCGGCAGTGCATCTGCCGCCGGCGATCCCGTACAGGGCAGGATTCTGGCCAACACCTGCATGGGTTGTCACGGCATTCCAGGCTGGTCGAATGTCTATCCTACTTATCGAGTCCCCAAGCTGGGCGGACAGAACGAGCAGTACATCGTTTCCGCACTCGACGAATATGAAAACGGCAATCGTAAACACCCAACCATGCACATCCAGGCCAGCGCGTTGTCCAAACAGGACAAGGAAGACATTGCATCCTTCCTGGTGCAAGCGCCGCATTCACCGGAGGAAGCACAATGAAACGTCTAAGCCTTGTTGTGGCGTTGACTGCCTGCCTCGCACTCCCAGTCATCAGCGCCAACGCCGCGGATAACCCGCCAGCCAAGGTCGCCGTATGCGGTGCCTGCCACGGCACCAACGGCATCGCCACACAGCCGATATATCCCGATCTAGCCGGCCAGTACGACAATTACATTGAGCGTTCGCTGCACGACTACAAGGATGGGTTGCGCAAGAATCCCATCATGAACGGAATGGCTGCCAGCCTCAGCAACAAGGACATCGTTGAACTGGCGGCTTGGTTCTCCTCGCGTCCGCCCAAGGTGTATACACCCAGCGTGACGGAGCCGTTTGCGCCGGCATTTGCGCCGAAAAAGTAGAATAGATTGGTGGAGGCAGCGGTCAGATTCGCGTCGCATCCGATCTCAATTAAAGCCGCCTACGGGCGGCTTATATTTTCGGGCACCATCGCGAACGGCCAAAACTCCAGCGCTTAATAAAAGCGGATTAAAAGTTCCCCAGCCGCTATCTGCAGGGACGCAGTACCAACCGTTGTTGTGCTGGCTGCTGAAGTTACTTCGGTCGCATCGGCAGGCTTTTTCAAGATCAGGATGAACGCCGTCGCGGTAATCGCTGGGGCGTGCGCCCAGCACGACGATACGTCGGGAATGGCTCGAAGGGGGTCAACGACAAGGCGCAGGAAGCGCACCAGCGCAGTCAGCGGTGCCGAACCATGCCCCGTGCGTTGTGAGGCACGGTACAAGCATTGCTGCGCGCCCAGTGGTCGCCAGAGCAGATCGCCGGGATACTGGCCGAAGCCTTTCCTGACGCAGCGAACTACAGGGTGTCCCACGAAACGATCTACAGCGCGGTGCATCTGGTGTTACGAGGCGCACTGCGCACCGTGACTCCACACCGCATTCCGCCTTGCCAGCTAGGCTCGGCAGGCCGCACCGAAAAAGCGCTACTCGTCTAGCAAAAAACTACGCAGATAATTCGCGCGTGACGGGTGCCTCAGTTTGCGCAACGCCTTGGCCTCGATCTGCCGAATCCGCTCGCGGGTGACGTTGAACTGCTTGCCGACTTCTTCCAGCGTGTGGTCGGTGTTGAGGTCGATGCCAAAGCGCATGCGCAGCACCTTGGCCTCACGCGGAGTGAGGCTGGCGAGGATTTCGTGGGTGGCTTCGGACAGGGACTCGGAAGTCGCCGATTCCACCGGCGAGACGGCAGCGTTGTCTTCGATGAAGTCGCCAAGATGGCTGTCTTCGTCGTCGCCGATGGGCGTCTCCATCGAGATCGGTTCCTTGGCGATCTTGAGCACCTTGCGCACCTTGTCCTCAGGCATCTCCATCTCGATCGCCAGCTCTTCAGGCGTGGGCTCACGCCCCTTCTCCTGAATCATGTGCCGGCTGATGCGGTTGAGCTTGTTGATGGTCTCGATCATGTGCACCGGGATGCGGATGGTGCGCGCCTGATCGGCGATCGAGCGGGTGATAGCCTGGCGAATCCACCACGTTGCGTAAGTGCTGAACTTGTAGCCACGGCGATATTCGAATTTGTCGACCGCTTTCATCAGGCCGATGTTGCCTTCCTGAATCAGATCGAGGAACTGCAGGCCGCGGTTGGTGTATTTCTTGGCGATGGAGATAACCAGACGCAGGTTAGCCTCGACCATTTCCTTCTTGGCACGACGCGCCTTGGCCTCGCCCACCGTCATGTGACGGTAGATATCCTTGATCTCGGCGATGGACAGCAGGTTGTCGCCTTCGATCTGCTTGAGCTGCGCCTGCAAGTCGAGGATTTCGTCCTTGTGCGCGGCGAGCGTCGCCGAGTATTTGCGTTTAGCGCGAATCGCCTTGTCCAGCCACTGGTGCTCGGTTGGACTGCTGCCGCGATACTTGCTGAGGAATTCGTCGCGACTCATGCCGGCGTCGACGACACATATCCGCAGGATGGTGCGCTCGACGCCACGGACCTGGTTGATCTTATCCCGCAGGTTACGGGTAATCTCGTCGACCAGCTTGGGAGCCAGCCGGAAACCCATGATGTGTTCAGCTAGCGCCAGCCGCAGCTGCTGGGTTTTCTTGCTGCCGGTACCCAGGCGCAGTAACGCATCCCAAGTTTCGTCGTAAAGTTTTTGCAGCGTACCGAACTTTTCGGCGACCTCAACCGGATCGGGTCCGGTATCGACGGCTTCTTCCTCGTCGTCGTCGCCATCTTTCTCGGCTTTTTTGGCCGGCTGGGGAACGGGGATCTCCGGCTCGCCGCCTTCGGGTTCGGGCGGAACAAACCCGATCAGCACCTCGGCAAGACGCTTGTTGCCCTCACTGACGGCATCGTAAACTTCCAGCAGAAGGGCCAACGTTTCGGGATAGTTGGCCATCGCAAACAGCGCCTCGTTGAGGCCTTCCTCGATGCGTTTGGCGATACGGATCTCGCCCTGACGATCGAGCAGCTCGACACTGCCCATCTCGCGCATGTACATGCGCACCGGGTCGGTGGTGCGGCCGAACTCGGACTCGGCGGCGGCCAACGCAGCGGCGGCCTCCTCGGCAGCTTCCTCGTCATCCTCGGCAGCGGCGACGTTGGGCTCGGGAAACAGCTGGGATTCGTCATCCGGGGCTTCGTCATGCACCGGGATGCTCATGCCCTGGATCATGCTGATAACGTCGTCGATCTGCTCGGAATCGACAATCTCGGTCAAATGATCCGAGACTTCGGCATAGGTCAGGTAACCCTTTTCCTTGCCAAGTGCAATCAGGGCTTTGATCTGTGACGTCTGGTCGGCTGCGCTCATCGTACTCTCATTAATTCGGAAACTTGCGATCCAGATCCAGGTGGGCGGAAAGCAGGTGGAAACCGTTCGTTAATATTCAATCATTACGCCTTAGACCAGCTTCGACCGCTGCAAGTTGCTGAGAAATTGCTTCCAGCTCTCTCTGCTGCGCGACACTCAACCCATCCTGATCGGCTTCAGTCAGCAAGCGTTTACTGCGTGCTTTCAGCGCCTGCCGCCGCAACTGCGCCACTGCATCGACGAACTCGCGCGCGATGCTCGCGTCGTCCAGTCCCAGCGGTTCATGAGCGAGCCGCAGCACTGCAGCGCTTTTGGGCGTGTCGTGCCAGTGTTCGATCAGCTGACCCAACGAAGCATCAGGGCGCTCGACGAAGAATTCAAGGGCCTCGACCAAGATTGCCACGCCCGGCACCGGCGCCTCGAAGAGCTGCCCGAGGTGCTCGACCTGTACCGCCAACGCCGGTTGTTCCAGCAGCAGCTGCATGGCACGCCGCACCAGCCGCGAAGACCCTCCGCTGCGACCGCCCGCCCGGCCCACCTCGGGCGAACGCGGTGCAGATACCGTCTCGGCAGGCGTCTGCAGCAGACGATCCACCTCTTCGGCAGGCAGGTGCGACCGCTGCGACAGGGCATCGATCAGCACTGATCGCAACGGTCCCGGCCGCAGACGGATGACATGCGGTCGTGCCAGGCCGATCAGGCGTGCGCGACCATCCAACGTATCCAGGTCGGCCTGCTTCGACAGCTCGGCCAGCAGGAATTCGGACAACGGCACGGCCTGTTCGATCAGCGTAGCGAAGGCTGGCGCGCCAATTTCCTGCACCAGAGTGTCCGGGTCATGGCCGTCGGGCAGGAACATGAAACGGCACTCTCGACTCTCGTGCATTTCCGGCAGCGCCTGCTCCAACGCGCGCCAGGCGGCACTGCGGCCGGCGCGGTCGCCGTCGAAGCAGAACACCACGCGTGAGACGCTCTTGAACAACAAGCCGAGATGCTCACGGGTAGTGGCGGTGCCCAGTGTGGCAACCGCATTGCGGAACCCGTATTGCGCCAGCATCACCGCGTCCATGTAGCCTTCGACCACCAGCAGGTACGGCAATGCGCTCTTGCTCGACTGCCGCGCCTCGTACAGACCGAACAGGTTGCGGCCCTTGTGGAACAGCGGCGTCTCGGGTGAGTTCAGATATTTGGCTGGATCGTCGCCCAGGGTGCGACCACCGAAGCCGATCACGCGGCCGCGGGTATCGTGGATGGGGAACATCAGCCGGTTACGGAATACGTCATAGGGGCGTCCGCTGCCGCCTTCGTCTTTGTATTTCAACAGGCCCGCCGTCAACGCATGCTGCGGCTCGGGAAACCGACGCGACAGAAAATCCCAGGATTCCGGCGCGTAGCCGATGCCGTACAACTTGGCAGTCTCGCCGCTGACGCCCCGCTGCTTCAAGTATTCCACCGCCCGTGGCGCCTGCTTGAGCTCTGCGCGATATAGCCGCGTGGCCGCAGCCAGCGCGTCACGCGGCCCGTCCAGTACCAGACGCGACTCGTCACCGCCTTCGTGCGGCACCTCCAGCCCGGCGCGCTGCGCCAGTTCCTCGACCGCTTCTGGGAAAGGCAAGCGGTCATACTCCATCAGAAAGCCGATGGCGCTGCCGCTTTTACCCGAGGAGAAGTCGAAGTACATCTGCTTGGCTGGCGAGACGAAGAACGACGGCGTCTTCTCGTTGGTGAACGGCGAACGCGCCTTGTATTCGCGGCCGGCGCGCTTGAGCTCCAGCCGCGCGCCGATCACCTCGACGATGTCGGTACGGGCGAGCAGTTCCTGGATGAAGCTGTCGGGGATCAGGCCGGACACGGACGGGAGACGGGAGACGGGAGACGGGAGACGCGAGACGCGAGACGCGAGACGCGAGACGCGAGACGCAACCGATTCTAGCGCTCGCGTTGCGCGGGCGCGGCGCGTTTCAGCCCAGACGACTCTTGATGCGGCCGGACAGGACGCCCATGTCGACACGGCCGGCGACTTTGGGCTTGAGCCAGCCCATCACCTTGCCCATATCCTTCATGCCGGTAGCGCCGGTTGCGGTCAGCGCCTGTTCGAGCAGTGCGTCGATCTCGCTATCGCTCAATGCCTGCGGCAGATAGATCTTGAGCAACTCGATCTCCGCGGCTTCGGCCTGCGCCAGTTCGGGCCGTCCGCCTGCGCGGTACTGGCTTTCGGCATCGCGCCGCTGCTTGATCATCTTTTCGATGATGGCGATCACTGCGGCGTCGTCGAGGGTAATGCGCTCGTCCACCTCGCGCTGCTTGATCGCGGCAGTGAGCATGCGAATGGTGGTGAGGCGCGACTTGTCGCCGGCGCGCAGCGCCGACTTCACGTCTTCGGTGATGCGGGATTTGAGTTCAGACATGACAAACGCCGTCCCCAGGGGGCGGCAGGTCAATCAGAACATCCGCACCTGACGCGTAGTCTCGCGCGAGATGCGCTTGGCTTGGCGCTTGACCGCGGCAGCGCGCTTGCGCTTGCGCTCCTGGCTGGGCTTCTCGAAGAACTCGTGCTTGCGCACGTCGGTGAGGACTCCAGCTTTCTCACAGGTACGTTTGAAACGGCGCAAGGCCACCTCAAACGGCTCGTTTTCGCGGACGCGGACGCTAGGCATACGACTCGACAACCTCAGGATACGAATAAAAGGGTGCGAATTGTAGCCCGCGACCGCGATTTCGCCAAGCGCGGCCCCCACCGCGAAGATCCACCTGCGGTTTCGGGAACCGTGCAACTGTCGGACAATACGAAGATGGAAGCCGCTCGCCACACCACCGACATCGTCTTGGGCATCGAAACCTCCTGCGATGAAACCGCCGTCGCCGTCTACGACGGCACACGCGGGCTGCGCGCGCATGCGTTGCACAGTCAGGCGGCGATGCACGCCGAGTACGGCGGCGTGGTGCCCGAACTGGCGGCACGCGATCACATCGGCCGGATTCAGCCGCTGCTGACGGCGGCGCTGGATGAAGCCGGGCTCGGCATCGAGGACATCACCGCGCTGGCCTATACCGCCGGCCCAGGACTGATCGGCGCGCTGCTGGTCGGCGCCTCTTTCGCCTCCGGGCTGGCCGCCGCCCGCGACCTGCCATTGATTCCAGTACATCATCTGGAAGGCCATCTGCTGGCGCCGATGCTGGAACAGGATCGGCCGGAGTTTCCGTTCGTCGCCCTGCTGGTGTCGGGCGGCCACACCCTGCTGGTCGAGGTCGCCGGCGTCGGACGCTATAAAATTCTTGGCGAAACCTTGGACGACGCCGCCGGAGAGGCCTTCGACAAGACCGCCAAACTGCTCGGCCTGGCCTATCCGGGTGGACCGGAGCTGGCTAAACTGGCGCGGCAAGGCCACGATGGCAGGTTCCGCTTCAAGCGGCCGATGACCGACCGGCCGGGGCTGGACTTCAGTTTCAGCGGCATCAAGACCGCCGTCGCTACCACCCTGCCGGCCGGCGCCGATGAACAGACCCGTGCCGACCTCGCCCGCGCCTTCGAGGAAGCCGTGACCGAAACCCTCAGCATCAAGTGTCGTCGCGCACTGCAGCAGACCGGCCACAGCCGTCTGGTGGTGGCCGGCGGCGTCGGCGCCAATCGCCGGCTGCGCGAACGCCTCGCAGTCGAGACGCGCGCCAACGACTGGCAACTGTATTTCCCGCAGACGCAGTTCTGCACCGACAACGCCGCCATGATCGCCTACGCCGGCTGGGCGCGATTGGCCGACGCGCAGCCCGCGGCGTCACCGATTCTGGCCCGCGCACGCTGGCCGCTGAGTGAACTTGCCGCACCGGGACAGGCAGCATGAGCGACGCTATCCTCATCAGCGGCCTGGCCGTCAAGGCCGTCATCGGCGTCTACGGCTGGGAGCAGCAAGTGCCACGCCCGCTGCTGCTGGATCTGGAACTACATCTGAATCTGCGCCCGGCCGGCCGCTCGGACGCCCTGGCTGATACGGTGGACTATCAAGCCGTCGCCGACCTGGCCTCTGTGATCGCCACGGAACAGCGCTACGCGCTAATAGAGCATTTTGCCGATGTACTGGCACGCCGTCTGCTGGCCGCTTTCAGCATCCAGCAGCTGCGGCTGACGATCCACAAACCGGGTGCAGTGGCGGCGGCACGGACCCTATCGGTGCGCATCGAACGCAGCCCGGACGATTACTCCGCCTGAGCCTTCTGCTCCCGCTCGATCCAGTCGCTGGCGAAGGCGGCGAGATCGGCGTAGACCGGCACGCCCGCGATCAAATGCTCTTTTTGGGTGCGTTCGCCGTTGCCGGTCAGCACCAAAACGGGGCGCGCGCCGGCGGCTTCGGCGGCCTGCAGGTCGCGCCAGGAATCGCCCACCGCCGGCACGCCGTCGAGATTGATCTGTAGCCGCTGCGCCAAGTCCAGCAGCATGCCGGGTTCCGGCTTGCGCATGCCACTGGCGGCGCCCGGATGATCCGGCGCGAATTCAATCGCTTCAATCCGCGCGCCCAACTCCGCCAGCGCACGCTGCATGCGCTCGTGGATGCCGAACAGGGCGTCGAGATCGAACAGGCCACGACCGATGCCCGACTGGTTGGACGCGACGTAGACGTGGAAGCCCGCCTGATTCAGCCGCGCGATCGCCTCCAGACTCCCCGGAATCGGCTGCCACTCTTCGGGTGACTTGATGTAGTCGGGCGAGTCCTGGTTGATAACGCCGTCGCGGTCGAGGATGACGAGTTTCATGGCCAAGATGATACCGGTAAGACGGTGGACAGTGAGCGGGTAGAGGCAGCCTGCTGTTTGCTGTTTGCTGCTTACTGCCCCGGCAGGCACGACAGGTCGGCCACTTCGCGGCACAGCGCATCGAGCCGCGCCAGCAATGCCAAGCGGTTGTTACGCAACACCGGATCTTCGTCCATCACCCTCACGCCGTCGAAGAAATCGTCCACCGGTTGTTTGAGGTCGGCCAGTCGCTCCAGCATGGCGTCATAGCGGGCTTTACGGCGCAGCGGTTGCAAGGCGATCTCCGTCGCGTCGATGGCACTGGCCAGTGCTTTTTCAGCCGGATGCTCCAGCCTGGTGGCGACCAGTTCGCCGACGCCGACTTTCGCCTGCCGCAAAATGTTGCGTGCGCGTTTGTCGGCGGCAGCCAGACTGGCAGCGGCGGTACTGCCGGCAAACGCGCGCAGGGCGTCGAGTCGACGTTGAAAATCCAGTGGCCGCGTCACCGTGCTGGCCTGCACAGCCTCGAACTGTTCGGCGGTATAGCCTTGTTCGAGAACATGCCCGCGCAGACGTTCGAGCACGAAACTCCACAGGGCAGCAAGCGTGTCCTGGTCGCGCTTGCCGGCCGGCTGTTGTTCCAGCGCAAACGCCAGCATCTCACGCAGATCGAGATCGAGATCACCCTCGATGCAGATACGCAGCACGCCGAGGGTAGCGCGGCGCAGGGCAAACGGATCCTTGCTGGCCGTGGGTTTCTGGCCGATGGCAAAGATGCCGGCGAGCGCATCCAGCTTGTCGGCCAAGGCCAGAACTTGCCCCGCGCGTGCCGCTGGAATCGGCGTGCCCTGCTGGCTCGGCAGATAGTGCTGGCTGATCGCCTGCGCCACCATTTCAGGTTCACCATCAGCCCGCGCGTAGTAACCACCGATGATACCTTGCAGTTCGGGAAATTCGCCGACCATGTGCGTGACCAGATCGCACTTGCACAGCGCCGCGGCGCGCTCGGCGATGGCACTGTCTTCACCGAGTTGTTCGGCGATGCGCCGGGTCAGCGTTCGCAACCGTTCAACGCGCTCGGCCATACTGCCCAACACTTTTTGATAGCTCATGCCGGCGAGTTTGGCGGCGTAATCCGTCAACGCTTGCTTGCGATCCTGATTCCAGAAGAACAGGGCGTCGGCCAGCCGCGGCCGCACCACGCGCTCGTTGCCGGCGACGATCTGGGCGACGTCTTTGGATTCGATGTTGGCGATGGTGATGAAGGCCGGCTGGAGGTAACCGTCAGCGGATTTCATCTGGCCGTCAACGCTGGGTGTGTCTGAAAACACCGTGAAATAACGCTGGTTGGTCTCGACGGTGGCGACAATCACTTCCGGCGGCAGTTGCAGGAAACGCGGCTCGATGCGGCCGACAATGACCACCGGCCACTCGACCAGCGCCGTCACTTCATCGAGCAATTCTTCGGTGATGCGCGCTGTTCCGCCAAGTTCCTGCGCTTTAAGCTCGACATCTCGGCGGATGACGTCGCGACGGCTGGCGAAGTCCGCCCAAACTTTCGCCTGCTTCAATGCGGATTCGTAATCGAGCGGAGATTGCAGGGTGATCGCCTGCGGGGCGTGAAAGCGGTGTCCGCGAGTCTTGCGACCCGCCTTAAGCCCGAAGCGGCGTATCGGAATCAACTTGCCACCGAACAAGGCAACCAGCCATAGAACCGGCCGTACGAAGGTCTCGTCGTCGTCGCCCCAACGCATACGCTTGGGCACCAGCGCATCCATCGACTTCAGCGCTTCGTCAAAAATCTCCGGGATCAGCGCGGCCGTGTTGCGGCCTTTCTGCCGCTTGCGGAAAACTACGTAGCCGCCCACCTGTTTCAGCGCCTTGACGTCGACTCCGCAGGAACGCGCGAAGCCCAGCGCGGCCGGCGTCGGCTGGCCGTCCTTGAACGCCGCAGCTACTTGCGGTCCTATGCGCTGCAAATCCTCATCGGCCTGTTTGTCCTCAACCGCGTCCAACCACACGGCGACACGGCGCGGTGTGGCAAACACTCTGATCCCCCCGAACGCGGCCATATTGCCGGACAGCTGAAACACCAGTTCGCGGGCATGCACACTTTGCTTAAAAACAGGAGCCGGCAGGGCTACAGGGTGTTTGAGCGTATAAGCGCAATCAATCCTGCGCTGTCGCAAGCCATCAACGATACCTTTGCCCAACGCGAGACTAAGCGGCCTGACATAACGTGCCGGCAGATCCTCACAACCGATCTCAATCAACAATTCCTGCGCCATCGGCAGTCTCAGGCCGCGTGGGTTGCTGAAGGCAGCATCGGGAAACCCAGCGCTTCGCGGGCGGCGTAATAGGCTTCAGCAACGCTGCGCGACAGTGAGCGCACGCGCAGGAGGTAGGCCTGCCGTTCGGTCACTGAAATTGCGCCGCGTGCGTCCAGCAGGTTGAAGCTGTGGCTGGCCTGCAGCACGCGTTCATAGGCCGGCAGCGGCAGGCTTTTTTCGATCAGCGCCGCGCACTCGCGTTCGGCCACGGCAAAGCGCTCGAACAGGGCTGCCGTATCGGCGTGTTCGAAATTGTAGGCGCTCTGCTCGACCTCGTTTTGGTGATAGACGTCGCCGTAGGTGACGCGGCGTCCGCGGCTTTCCGACCACACCAGGTCGTAGACGCTCTCCACGCCCTGGATATACATCGCCAACCGTTCCAGACCGTAGGTGATTTCACCCGCCACCGGCCGACATTCCAGCCCGCCGACCTGCTGAAAATAGGTGAATTGCGTGACTTCCATGCCGTTGAGCCAGACTTCCCAGCCCAGGCCCCAGGCGCCCAGCGTGGGCGACTCCCAGTTGTCCTCGACGAAGCGGATATCGTGCACCAGCGGATCGAAACCGAGCATCTTCAGCGAGTCCAGATAGAGCTGTTGAATGTTCGGCGGGCTCGGCTTCATCAGCACCTGGAACTGGTAGTAGTGCTGAAGACGGTTGGGATTGTCGCCATAGCGGCCGTCGGTGGGGCGGCGGCTGGGCTGGACGTAGGCGGCGTTCCACGGCTCCGGCCCGATGGCACGCAGGAACGTCGCCCAGTGAAAGGTGCCGGCACCCACCTCCATGTCCAACGGCTGCACCAACACGCAGCCGTGGCGGGCCCAGTAGGTCTGGAGTTTCAGGATAAGGTCCTGGAAGGTCATCATTTCAAAAAGGGGTCGGCTGGTTTTCGCACGGCACGATGCAGTATATCGGAGGCCGGCAGCCTGCCGGACTTGTCACCCCGCACCAGACCGGCTGCCAGTCATGCAGCATCCAGATTCACCGTGCTAGTCTCCCCTCGTGTCCAGCTTCTGGCATCCGCAACGACGTCGGCAACGTCGATTAAACGTCTAAATAAAGGAGAATCGGGAAATGATAAAAACTTTACTCGTCGCAGCGATGCTTGCGTGCTTCGCCACTACCACCGCCTATGCGGCCGACAGTAGCATGACACCGCAGCAACGCATGAAGGAATGCGGCCCCATGACTAAGGGCATGACCAAGGAACAGCGTTCGGTATTCATGAAACAGTGCTTGAGTAAATCCGGTCACGAAGCCGCCATGGCTGGCAAGAGCCACGTTTCTGCAGCGGCCGGCGAGTCCAAAGCCAAGGCCGATAAAAAAATGAAAGGCGCCGAAACGAAAGCCAAAACTTCGAGCAAACAAGTCGCGCAGCGTGAGAAAATGAAGGCCTGCAATGCTGACGCCAAGGCCAAGAAAATGAAAGGCGCCGATCGCAAGATATTCATGAAATCCTGCCTCACGGGCGGCTGAAGCGGTTATTCACGACCCGATGCCCCGGCCCCTCGCCGGGGCATTTTTATGGGTGTCTGTTCTCTCTGGAAGTGGCCGCAGAACAGCCAACAGCAGCGCCACCACCCGATTCCGCACAACATGCAATCTTCACTTGAAGATATAGCCAATCATCAGGCCCATGCCGATGCCGATTGTGAGAAAGATGCCCACAACCGCCAGACCGATGGAGATATTGCCAGCCTGGAGTTGGTTGAGGACATTGGGGTTAATCACTTTGCGGAGCAGACGATAGACCAGCCAGCCCACGATGAACATCAACAGTACGTCCAACGCGGTGTAAACCAGATCGTGCAGAATCGGGTTCCATCGTTCTAACTCCATCAGCGTCTCCCCTGCATGCGCCGTTGCAAGTATTTATTGCTGGCAGTATAAGAGGGTGGTCGCATCCGCCGCACTCGCGCTGCTAATCGGCCCCTACGTGCGTCACCTTGCCGAACCCCCGCCACGAGACGCCTGGTACGGTTGTTGCTTTATGATTCATCGCTTTTGTATGTCCGCGTTTCCGGCCGTTGCAGGGTCGGCCCCTTAACACTCGCTTTTCAGGAGAGCGGTATGTCCGGTAAAGATGTGCTCAAACTAATCGAAGACAAGAGCGTGAAGTATGTCGACTTCCGCTTCTGCGACACACTCGGCAAGGAACAACACGTTACCGTGCCGGCGCATACGGTGGAAGAGGAGCTGTTCGCCGAAGGCAAGATGTTCGACGGTTCCTCAATCGCCGGCTGGAAAGGCATCAACGAATCCGACATGATCCTGATGCCGGCGGCCGACACCGCCTTCATCGACCCGTTCTTCGAAGACGTCACTCTGGTGCTGACCTGCGACGTCATCGAACCCAACACCATGCAGGGCTACAACCGCGACCCACGCTCGCTCGGCCATCGCGCCGAAGCCTACCTGAAGAGCACCGGCATCGCCGACACCGCCCTGTTCGGCCCCGAGAACGAGTTCTTCGTGTTCGACTCGGTGCGCTCGGACGACGGCCCCTGGGGCTCCTACGTCTATATCGAGTCCGATGAAGCGTCCTGGAACTCCGGCAAGGAATACGCCGACGGCAACACCGGCCATCGTCCCGGCATCAAGGGCGGCTATTTCCCGGTACCACCGGTGGACGCGCTGCAGGACATCCGCTCGGCGATGTGCACCACGCTTGAGGAAATCGGTATCCAGACCGAGGTTCACCACCACGAAGTGGCGACCGCCGGCCAGTGCGAGATCGGCGTCCTGTTCAACACGTTGACCCGGAAGGCCGACGAAGTGCTGCGCCTGAAATACGTGGTGCAGAACGTCGCCCACGCCTATGGCAAGACCGCCACCTTCATGCCCAAACCCATCGTCGGCGACAACGGCAGCGGCATGCACGTGCACCAGTCGCTGGCCAAGGACGGCAAGAACCTGTTCTCCGGCGACCAGTACGGCGGCCTGTCGGAAACCGCGCTCTACTATATTGGCGGCTTGCTCAAGCACGCGCGAGCCATCAACGCCTTCACCAATCCGGGCACCAACAGCTACAAGCGCCTGGTGCCACACTTCGAGGCGCCGGTGATGCTGGCCTACTCGGCCCGCAACCGTTCGGCGTCGATCCGCATTCCGTGGGTCTCCAGCCCGAAGGCGCGCCGCATCGAGGTACGCTTCCCGGACTCGCTGGCCAACCCCTACTTCGCCTTTGCGGCGATGATGATGGCGGGTCTCGACGGCATCCAGAACAAGACCCATCCCGGCGATGCGATGGACAAGGATCTCTACCACCTGCCGCCCGAAGAGGACCGGAAAATCCCGCGCGTCTGCCACAGTCTGGATCAGGCGTTGGAAGCGCTCGACCAGGACCGCGAGTTCCTCAAACAGGGCGAGGTGTTCTCCGACGATCTGATCGACGCCTACATCGAACTGAAGATGGCCGAAGTCACCCGCCTGCGCATGACTACGCACCCGGTCGAATTCGAGATGTACTACTCGCTGTGAATGCCGTCTGAAGCCTCGCGACGCCCCGGTTATCCGGGGCGTTTTTCCCGATACCCTGTTCGACCATATTGCCGCCGCGCATCAGTCACGCTATGTTTCGCGCATGCGCCTACTGCCGATTCTGTTACTACTGATACTCGCCCTGCCAGTCCAGGCCCAGGTTTATCGTTGGGTCGGTGCCGATGGCGTCGTCCATTACACCGACACGCCGCCGACCAAAACCGCAAAACCTGTCGAATTGCCGCCGCTGCAGTCTTACCAGCCCGGCACTGATGCGGAGGCGCCCTCCAGTCCGGTTGAGGGTATCGGCCAGACCGCGCCAACCACGCCACCGGCGCCGCGCATCACCGCACCCCAAGCGCAGGCCACCATTCGCGATGCGCAGCACCAGGTCACCGTCGACGTCAACGTAGCGCTGAAACCGGACCAGGGCCTGATCTACTATCTCGACGGTCAGGCGCAAAACACTACACCGACGCATCTCACCCATTATCAGTTCAACGGGGTGGAACGCGGCACCCACACGCTCAGCGTCGCCATCACCGATGCCGACGGCAAGCCGCTGGCGACCTCGACTCCGGTGACGATCTACATGAAACCGCCGATGGTTCATCGCCGCTGAACACCCGGCCATCTCCACCGCGCGGTCAACAACCTGACGGATCGCTGCATCAACGGCATTCGGGAAGTGGCGACGACGCTGTGGCCGCGTACGGTACGCGGTTGATATGAGGCACGCCGCCGCGCCGGCAAAACGCGTGCATGACGCAGTATTTGCAGGCATTTACGCATGGGATTGACCCCGCTCAAACGCGTCCAGCCGGCCTTGGTGATGGAGGGGCTGACCACCGCGATCATCGTGCTGGACCAGGAACTGCGCGTCACGTTTCTCAACTCGGCCGGCGAGAGTGTATTCGCCATCAGCCGGCATCACGCCACCGGCCTGCCGCTGGCGCTCGGGATCCCCTGTTTCGGTGAACACGAACAACGTCTGCGCACCGCGCTGGAAACCGACACCGGCTTCATCGACCGCGAGATGCGTCTGCAACGCAACGGCGATCAAACGCGAGTCGTCGATTGCACCGTCACGCCGTTCCAGAGCACGGGGACACCAGGCCCCGGATTACTGTTGGAGGTGCTGCCGCTGGACCGGCACCTGCGCATCTCACGCGAGGAGTCGCTGTTGGTACAACACGAAACCAGCCGTGAACTGATTCGCGGTTTGGCGCATGAGATCAAGAATCCGCTGGGCGGCATCCGCGGCGCGGCACAACTGCTGGAACGCGAGTTTCCCGATTCCGAGCACCGCGAGTACACGCGAGTGATCATCCGTGAGGTCGACCGCCTGCAGAATCTGGTCAACCGCATGCTCGGCCCCAATCGCCTGCCGCAGATGAAATTGCTCAACGTGCACGAGGTGCTGGAGCATGTGCGCAAGCTGGTCGAAGCCGAGGCCCCGGACAGCGTACACGTGGCGCGGGATTACGATCCGAGCATTCCGGAACTGAGCGCGGATCGTGAGCAATTGGTACAAGCGCTGCTGAATGTCGTTCGCAACGCGCTGCAGGCTTGCGGCAGCAGCGGTGTCATCGTGCTGCGTACCCGCATGCGCCGACAACAGACGTTAGGCACAACCCGTCACAAGCTGGTGATCCAGATCGATATCGAGGACAACGGACAGGGTATTCCATCCGGCATGGTCGAGAAGATTTTCTATCCGATGGTTACCACCCACGCCGACGGCAGCGGTCTGGGCCTACCCATCGCACAATATCTGGTGCACGGCCACGGCGGTCTGATCGAATGTCGCTCGCGGCCCGGCAGCACCGTATTTTCTATCTATCTGCCACTGACGACGACATGAGTATGCAGCGCGAGCTGAGCGTGTGGGTGGCGGACGACGACGAATCGATCCGCTGGGTGCTGGAACGCGCGCTGAGCCGCGACGGCATGCAGGTCAGGGTTTTCCCTGGCGCCGCTGAATTGCTCGACGCGCTGGTGGACGAAGCGCCCGAAGTGCTGATCAGCGACATCCGCATGGCCGGTGTCGACGGCCTGGAACTGATGCAGCGTGTGCACGTTAGCCACCCCGATTTGCCAGTGATCATCATCACTGCACACTCGGATCTGGATGCCGCCGTCGCCTCGTTCAAGGGCGGGGCGTTCGAATATCTGTCCAAACCGTTCGACGTCGACGGCGTCGCCAGTCTGGTGCGCCGCGCCGCGACCGTGCATAGCAGCGAGCCGGCGCCGGAATCCGCCGGCCGGCACACCGGCCTCATCGGCGAAGCGCCGGCGATGCAGGAAGTGTTCCGCGCCATCGGCCGGCTTTCCGCCTCGCAGATCACCGTGCTGATCAACGGCGAATCCGGCACCGGCAAGGAATTGGTCGCGCGCGCCCTGCATCACAACGGTCCGCGCGCGGACCGTCCGTTCATCGCCGTCAACACCGCCGCCATCCCCAGGGATCTGATGGAGAGCGAATTCTTCGGCCACGAGCGCGGCGCCTTCACCGGCGCGGCGGCGCAGCGCCATGGGCGTTTCGAACAGGCCAACAGCGGCACCCTGTTCCTCGACGAGATCGGCGACATGCCGTTTGACCTGCAAACGCGGTTGCTGCGCGTGTTGCAGGATGGCCAGTTCTACCGCGTCGGCGGCGTCTCGGCCGTCAACGTCGACGTGCGCGTCATCGCTGCCACCCACCAGGATCTTGCCGATCTGGTCAGCACCGGCCGCTTCCGCGAGGACCTTTATCATCGGCTCAACGTCATTCGCGTGCGCGTGCCGCCGTTACGCGAGCGGCCCGAAGACATCCCTTTGCTGCTGCGCCACTTCCTGACCGCCGCCGCCCGCGAGTTGAAGACCGAGCCTAAGCGCCTGCGCGCCGACGTCATCGCCCAATTGCAGCGCTGTGACTGGCCCGGCAACGTTCGCCAACTCGAAAACACCTGCCGCTGGCTGACCGTGATGGCACCCGGTCAGGACGTGCTGCCAGCGGATCTGCCGCCCGAATTGAGCGGTGTTCCACCTCAACGTCTCGCTGTTGCGACGTCGGGCGCAGAGAGGGATTCAAATGCGGTCGCCACGAGCGGCTGGCAATCGGCGCTACGCCAGTGGATCAGCAGCCGCCTCGACCGTGGCGACACCGATATATTGGCTGAAGCGGGCCCGGCGTTTGAACGCGTGTTGATCGAAGCGGCCCTGGAATGTTGCAACGGCCAGCGTCGGGAAGCCGCTCGGCGACTGGGCTGGGGCCGCAATACCTTGACCCGGAAAATCAAGGAGCTGGGGATTTAAGGACGGGAGACGGGAGACGGGAGACGGGAGACGGATTAAATGATGATCTGATCGTCAGCGAGCCTCAACTCTGGATATCGCGCCTGCAGCCAGCGCAGCTGAAACGCGCGCTGCGCGCACGAGGTGATGTCGTGCAGGTACCAGACATTGACCGAGCTGCCGACCACCGCGCCGGCCAGCGGCAGCGATTCCGCCGCCTTGCGCCAGCCCAGATGCGTGCTGACCTGGCACGCGATCCGATTCAGGCTGACGGCTGCGGTTTCCTTCACCAACTCGCGCTGCGCTGCGCGTTCAACACTGCCGCGCACCGCGGCGGCAGGCAGCAGCATGTCCTGCTGGATCGCCGCAAACGCCTCCTGTTTTTCCTTCATGTTGTTGGCGGAGGCCAGCGCGAAGATCGCCAACGGCAATCTGCGCCGATCATTCTGCAGACAGTCTTCGCCGTAGCACAGACCCACACGATGAATGCTGCGGAAAGCGATCACCAGCAGGCTGGGGATGTCGCCGATCAAACCCGCACCCCCTACCGCACCGAACAAAGCACCGGAGCTGCCTGCCAACAGCATCGCCCGGCGCGACACCTGCCGCACCAGCTTGTCGCTATGCGCCAGCGACCCGGCCGTGAGATCGCTCAGATCGACAACGCCCGCCCGCCGCAATATCGAGCGCCGATCACCGAGCCGCTGCGCAGTGGCCTGTACCGTATCCAGCGCCAGACGCAGCGCCATCGTTGGCACCATGGTCTGCAACGCTCGACTGGCCGGCCCGGTCGCGCGGCCCAGCGCGCGGGTGACAATGTCGGGCGGGCGCCCCTGCCAAACCGATATTCTCTCGAATTGTTGGCGTTCATAGCGGCTGGGCATGGACATGGCCGCAGAATACCGTAATCATCGCGGCATTCCCGCTTGGTTACGCCCATGTGCCTGATTGCCTTCGCTTGGCGCGTTCATCCGCGCTATCCGCTCATCATCGCCGCCAATCGCGACGAATTTCACGCGCGCCCCACCGCGCCGCTGCTGCACTGGCAGGAAAATGAGGACGTCATCGGCGGGCGCGATCTGCGCGAAAACGGCAGCTGGATGGCGCTGCGGCGGGGCGGACGGCTAGCCGCAGTGACCAACGTGCGCGACGCCGACCTGCCGCCAGGCAAACGCTCGCGCGGCCACCTGGTGCGCGATTTCGTCCTCGGCAATGCGCTCGCTGCCAGTTTTGCTGAAGATGCGTGGATGTCCGGCGCCGACTACGGCGGTTTCAACCTGCTGCTGCATGACGGTACGGAATTGATATGGGTCGGCAACCGTCCCAAGCCGATGTGGAAAAGCATCACGCCCGGCATCCACGCCATTTCCAACGGCGCGCCCAGCTTCGTACATGGTCAACCCCTCTGGCCCAAAGTCGTGCTGAGCATGGCCGGACTCAAGGCTTGGCTGCGAACCCTCTCCGCTACCACAGAGCCCGACACGGCGCCCTTGTTTGCAATGTTCGCCGATCAGCGACCCATTGCCGATCACAAACTGCCGGATACCGGTGTCGGCCTCGAGGCGGAACGCATGCTGGCACCGCCCTTCATCGGCGGCGACACCTACGGCACGCGCTGCTCCAGCGTCGTGCTGATCGATGACAACGGCGCGGCCACCATGATCGAGCGGCGCTTCGGCCCCAACGGCACCTCCGACGGTGAGACAAAAATTTTATTGCCCGGTTGAACCTGCGCGGGCGGAGGCGCCACCTGAGTCCCCATTTGGGGCGGACGCACTGCGGCCCGCAGTGCCCTGTACAAGGGCCGCACTCTCGAGGGTGCGCACCGACAAAGGGCCTCTGGCTGCGTTCCATCAGCACCTGATCGACATCGGCAAGCCTTTCACAGTCGCGCGCACTGCGGCCATGCGAAAACTCCTGACTGCCCTCAATGCCAGGGTGCGCGATCAAAAACCTTGGAATGCGCACCCATGTCACCACATGGCTGTGAACACAGTTGCTCTCCCGCTTGCGGGAGAAGGGACAACACCGCTCGGCGTTGCGCGCCGCACTCACGCGCCCTCACACCACGCTAATGCAGAAACTCGCCGTGGTAATACACCATGTCTTCGAGATGGACGGCAGCCTCTTCCTCGCCCGGCTGGTTGATCAACACCAGCAGGCACACCCACTTGACGCGCTCCAGATCGACCTCCTCTTCCAGCGCCAGCAGACGCTCAATGATCAGCTCGCGGCTTTCGGCATTGATGATGCCGAGTTGTTGCAGGTAAAGTAGGAACCCACGGCAATCGGCGGAGAGCTTTTCCTGCTCCTGCGGCGCGTAGACACGCAGCGCGTCGGTACGGTCGGACAGCGTCGGCGTGTCAAGCTGACGCGCGAGGCCATCGAGCCAAGCGAAGGCGTGGTCGACTTCTTCCTCGGGAAAGCCGGCAGCCGCCAGCTCCACGCGCAGCGTCTGCTGGTTATCGGCGTCTTCAAGTTCGCCGCCGTGGTAGTTTTCGAACAGATACATCAGCACATCGAGGAGCGTTTCTTTCATCGCGGATCACCGTGCGGGCGTCGGCAGGGCCGGGCGCGGAATCGAGGGTCTTTGGACCTAGGAAAGATCGAAAAGAGCGCAGCATCCAGCGAAAGCTTTGGTACTGACAGGCCCTTCTCGGCCAGTTTACTCCTGTTCATCGCCGGATTTCGATTCGGCTGAAAATATCGCCAGGGGCAGCGCTCACCCGCCCGCTCAACTCCAGCGCCAGCAGGGCTTCGTGCAAGGTGGCGATCGGAATGTTCAGTTTTTCGATCAGCCGATCCAGCGCCACCGGGTCATGGCCGAGTTCGGCCAGGATGCGCGCCTGCAAAGGATCTCGTGCTTCGGGTTCCGTCAGGTCTGAGACGTTGCTTTCTGGCGGCGGCAGGCCCAGTTCCTCGAACAGGTCGGCCGGCGACTCCACCAGCCGCGCGCCGTCGCGGATCAGCGCGTGACAACCCCGTGCCAGTGGGTTGTGGATCGACCCTGGAATGGCGAACACCTCGCGGCCCTGCTCGGCCGCCAGCCGCGCGGTAATCAAGGAACCCGAGGCCTGCGCGCCCTCCACCACCAGCACCCCCAGACTCAGGCCGGAGATGATGCGGTTGCGCCGCGGAAAGTGTTCGGCGCGCGGCGCCGTGCCAGGTGGGAATTCCGAGACCATCAGGCCCTGCTCGGCAATTTGGTGCGCCAGCTCGCGATGGCGCGCAGGGTAGACGCGATCAAGCCCGTTGGCGCAGACCGCGATCGTAGTGCCTTGTGCTTCGAGCGCGCCGCGATGGGCCGCGCCGTCGATGCCGATGGCCAGCCCGCTGGTGATGGTGAAACCGCCGCGCACCAGACCGGCGGCAAAGCTGCGCGCGTTCTCACGCCCCTGCGCAGTGGCGGCACGCGCGCCGACGATGCCGATCTGTGGCGCGTCCAGCAGATCGGCGCGCCCCAGCGTGAACAGTGCGATGGGCGCCGCGGCGATCTCACGCAGACGCGCCGGATAACGCGGGTCATCAAGGGTAACGAACGTCCGGTCTGCGGCTTCCAGCCAGCGCTGGTCGCTGTCCGCCGCGCTCCAGTCAGGAGACTTGAGCCCAGCGTGAAGACTGTCGCCGATACCGGCAGCGCGCCAGTTGGCTGCGCCAGCCGCCAGCACGTCGACCGGATCCTGATAGCGCTCCAGCAGGCGCCGGGCGCGCACGGGGCCGAGGCCCGGCGCCCGGATCAACGCCAGCCAAGCGCGCAGTTGTTCCGCCGCCAATGGTCCGCCCGTCATCAGACTCCCATCACCAGACCTTAGCCCCGCGGCAACTGGCTTGCAGGGCCGGGTGCGGCGACGCGGTCGAGCACATGTACGGACCGTGTCTCGTTCATCACCAAGGCGTAGGACAGATGCGGCGAGACCTTGAATACCATCAGCAGCCCCGCCGGTTGCGGCGGCAGTCGCACGCTGCTGCCGGCCGGTCCGTGCGGGTCCGGTACCATACGTCCGGCCTGCATGATGCGTAGCACGGTGCCAGCGTCGAGGCCACCGCTGCCGCCGCGATCCAACGTCACGATCTGGTGCTGTCCGACTGCCTTCAGCCCGCCGAAGACCGAGATGATGCTGCCGTCGATCGCCCCCTTGGGCGCATGCGGCACGAATTCGGCGTGAAAATCCTCGGCCGTGATCGGCAGCAGGCGATCACCAATCCGGGTTTCGCGATCACTGTCGGTGATCCGCATCGTCGCCGGCTTGCCGGGTGTGTCCAGCACCGTCCGTCCTGTCGGGATCGCCTCATAACCCAGCAGAGCACCGCTATCGGCGTCGTGATAGGCCTTGCCGATATGGACCAGCGCCCAGACCGCCGCAGCATCGGACGGTAGATGCTTAACGAAGATGCCGTCGCCCTCGGCGCCGATCAGATGCGCGTCGGTGAACGCGACGACATACGGCGCTTTGTCGATCTCGTCGGCGTCGACCAGCCTGGGCCCGTTGAGGAAATCGCGGATCGCCGCATAGGGGATCGCCGGCGCCGCCTGCTGCAGCGGGGATTCACGCACATGCGGCTGCAGCCGCTCCACGCCGGCCGCTTCGGTCAACCGCGGACGTCCGTTGACCCACACCAGCTTGAGCACGTCACCGGGGTAGATCAGGTGTGGATTGTGGATGTAGGGATTGTCGTACCACAGCGCCGGCCACTGCCACGGTGCGCGCAGGAAATAGCCGGCGATCGCCCACAGCGTGTCGCCTTTCTTCACCACGTAGCGCAGTGGCGCATCCTTGCGCAGCGAAACCCCGGGCGCGACGGCACGCGCTCGACCGAGATCGTCGACCGGCGTCATCGGCGCGGTCTGGATGCTGGAGGACGCTGCGCTCGTCGCCGCCACGGTCGGCGCCGGACGCGCCTGCGGCCCGGCACAGCCGACCAGACACAGCGTCAACAGCGGTGCAATCAGCGTCGACGCAACCGTGCCGTATCCAAATCGCGCCCGAAACCCGCTAAACTCCCTCATTATTGGCTCCTTGATTGGCGGTTGTATCGATTTTGGCACAAAGCCGAGTCGATGCGTGCGCTTAGCGATGAAAGCACCACGATAGTTGAAGTTCGATTCATGTCCCTGCTGACCATTCTCCACCATCCCGATCCCCGCCTGCGCCAAAAAGCCGAGCCGGTGAGCGCTTTCGACAAGGCGCTGCAGAAACTGATCGAAGACATGTTCGAGACCATGTACGATGCGCCCGGCGTCGGTCTCGCCGCACCCCAGGTCGGTATCCCGCTGCGGCTGTCGGTGATGGATTGCTCGGAGTCCAGCGATCAACGCCGGGTGATGATCAACCCCGAAATCTCTGCCTGCGCGGACCTGCAAAAAATGGAGGAAGGTTGCCTGTCCGTGCCCGACATCCAGGATACGGTGCAGCGCTACAACCGCCTACACCTGCGCGCGTTCGATCACCATGGCGAACCCTACGAGCTGGACGCCGAAGGCCTGCTGGCGCAATGCATCCAGCACGAAACCGACCACCTCGACGGTAAACTGTTCATTGACCATCTGTCTTCGCTAAAACGCGACCGCATCCGCAAGAAACTGCTCAAACAGCAGAAGTACGCCTGAGTACGGCGCTGGCGCCGCAGCCCCTCCGCCCGATGAAACTCGTCTTCGCCGGCACCTCCGCGTTCGCCGTGCCAACGCTAAATGCGTTGCACAGCGCCGGTCACCAAATACTCGCCGTATTGACCCCGCCCGCCCGCCCGGCCGGCCGCGGCCGGCCGTTGCGCTCTGGCGCCGTGGCACAGCGCGCGCAGGCATTGAATCTGCCGCTGCACCAACCGCTCAAGCTTGATGCGGATGCGCAGACGCTGCTGCGAACCCTGGCACCGGACGTCATGATCGTCGTCGCCTACGGCCTACTGCTGCCGCAGGCCGTGCTCGACATCCCGCGGCTTGGCTGTCTCAACGTCCACGCCTCGTTGTTGCCGCGCTGGCGTGGCGCCGCGCCTGTCGCGCGCGCCATCGAAGCTGGCGATGCCGAGACCGGCGCGAGCATCATGCGCATGGATGCCGGCCTCGACACCGGGCCGGTGCTGGCGCGCGCCCGCTGGCCGATCACGCCGGCGACGACCGCAGCGGTTGCCCATGACGCCCTCGCCACACTCGGTGCAAAGCTGCTGGTCGAGACGTTGCCCACTTATGCGAACGGGCAGATCGCCGCGCAAGCACAGCCGTCTGACGGCATCACCTACGCAAAAAAACTGCACAAGGATGAAGCTCGGTTGGACTGGTCATTGCCGGCCGTTACGCTGGCGCGCCGGGTCTGCGCCTTCAATCCAGCGCCGGTAGCTTGGACCGAACTCGACGTCGAACGCATCCGTATCTGGCGCGCCAGCGCCACCCGCGCTGACGCCACCGCCGCACCGGGGACCATCCTCTCCGCAGATGCTGATGGCGTCGTCGTCGCCACCGGCGAACACACCCTGCGGCTGCTGGAACTGCAACGTCCCGGCGGCCGCGCACTGCCCGCCAGCGACGCCGCACGCGGCTGGAATCTGCTTGGCCGTCGCTTCTACTGACGGCGCTGCACCGCGCGCGGCCGCCGCCCGTGTCGTAGCGGCCGTATTCAGCGGACGCAACCTCGACAGCGCCTTGCTCGATGCGCTACGTGGCATCGAAAACACCCCCGATCGCGCTCTGGCACAGGCCTTGGCTTACGGGGTGATTCGCAATCATGCGCTGCTGGCGGCGCTGCGCGACCGCCTGTTGCAACACCCGCTACAAACGCCGCCACTGCTGCAGGCCCTGCTACAGGTCGGGCTGTACCAGTTGCGCTCGATGCGGATGCCGCCGCACGCCGCCGTCGCCGCCACCGTCGATGCCTGTCCCGCGCTCGGTCACGCCGCAGCGCGCGGTCTGGTCAACGCCGTACTCAGACGCTATCAACGCGAGGCGCAGACGCTGGAAGCCTCGCTGCCGGGCAAACCGGCGCTGCGCCACTCCTACCCGGAATGGCTGGCCGCCGCCATTCACCGCGACTGGCCGCAGCAGTGGCGCGAACTGCTGGCCGCTGGCAATCAACCCGGCCCGTTGACATTGCGCGTCAACCGTCGCCGCAGCTCGTGCGAGGACATGCTGCGCCGGCTGGCCGACGTCGGCGTCGGCGCACAAACCCTGGCGCAGGCACCGGACGCACTGCGGCTCGACCAGGCACGGCCGGTGGAGCGCATCCACGGTTTTGCCGAAGGCCTGATCTCGGTGCAGGACGCCGCCGCGCAACTGGCCGCGCCGCTGTTGGATGCACAGCCCGGCATGCGCGTACTCGACGCCTGCGCCGCACCCGGCGGCAAGACCGCACATCTGCTGGAGACGGTGAACAACATCGATCTGCTGGCGCTGGACAGCGACGCGGCGCGGCTGACGCGCGTCGACGACACCCTGCAACGCCTGGGCCTGCAGGCGACGCTGCGCTGCGCCGATGCCGCCATGCCGGCCAATTGGTGGGATGGTCAGCCGTTCGACCGCATTCTGTTGGACGCCCCCTGCTCCGGCACCGGCGTGATCCGCCGTCATCCCGACATCAAGTGGCTGCGCCGCGAAACCGACATCCGCCCGTTGATGACCCGACAGCGCCGACTACTCGACGCGCTGTGGCCACTGCTGGCGCCGGGCGGCACGCTGCTCTACGCCACCTGCTCGATTCTGGATACCGAAGGCGCAGCGGTCATCGCTGGCTTCCTGCGCGCACACGAGGATACAAGCGAGCAACTGATCGACGCGGACTGGGGCGAGGCGCTACGAGCCGGCCGACGGCTGGCACCGGGCGGCGACTACGACGGTTTTTATTACGCACGACTGCAAAAAACCGCAGATAAGTCGGATTCCGCGTCCATGCTCTGAAAGATCACCACAGATTACACAGATTGATTTCGGCTCTGTCATCAAGTAATAGGTGCGTACCCATAACGCATTGTTTTAATACGTCGTGTCGGAGAGGGCATTCGAGCGATGCGTTGCGTGGTATGACGGTAACCACAAGGCCAAAAGCTTCACCTGCCTGGATCAATACCCATGCATGGCTTTCGCACCACTGACGTTTCGCGAGCGTTTGAGAGACATCGAAGCCTGCCTGCGCTCGCAGACCGAGAAGCGGTATCACAGGGGGATACGCTCTCAGGTGTCGCGCAACACCCTGGCGCATGCCAACGCCACGCGCGACTGGCGCCTATGCCGACGACTTCGCCCAGCCCCAACGCCATCAGATACCCATACTTCCAGTGCAACTCCGGCATAAACTGGAAATTCATGCCCCAGATGCCCGTCAGCAGCGTCAGCGGCATGAAGATCACGGCAACCACGGTGAACACTTTCATGATCTCATTCTGACGCTGCGACAGCAATACGAAATTGAGCTGTATGGCGCTGTCGAGATCACGCTCCAGGTTGGCGGCGAGATCGCGCATCCGGGTGATGTGTTCGATCAGGTCGCGCAGTCGCACCGAGATGGCGTCGTCCCAGTCGAAACGGCTGTCACGACGCCAGGCGGTAATCGCTTCCCACTGGTCTTCCGACAGGCCGGCCAAGCGCCGCGCGGTGCGGCGCGCGCGCATCAGCCCGCGCCAGTCGGTATTGCTGCGCCGCGCGTGCAGCATGGCATCCTGCATGGCTTCGATGCGCTTCGTGAAGACCTCGCGCACCGCCAGGAAACGGTCAACCATGGTGTCGATAATGCGATAGGCCAAGCCCACAGCGCTGCGCGGTAGCCTGCCGTTGGTCGATCCATCGCAGCGCTTGCCGACACTCTCGAAACTCAGTGAGTCGGCGGCGCGCACAGTGATCAGCAGGCGATCGAAGACGAAGAACGCTGCCGGTCGCGTTTCCAGCGGCACCAGTTCGGTCTGCGTCCCCAGCCCTTCGAAGATCAGCATGTCGTAATCTTGCATGCCGTCGAAATAGGAGACGTGCGTCGAGCTGAGCGAATCTTCGATGTGCTCGAAATCGACCCGCGTATCCAACAGTTTCCCCACCCAGGCGTCCCAGCCCTGGGCTTCCTCGCGCAAGAAATCCAGCCACACGAAGCCGTCGCCGGGCATCTGTTCCAGGGTTTCCAGCCGCGTCGGCGGTTGCTCGGGCAGGAAGTGGTAGATCTTCATCGTCCTCTCCGGGTAGATGCAGACGCTGCCGGCTGCAGTATCGGCTCAACCCAGCAGATGCTCGATCGCCGCACGCTCCTCCTGCAGCTCGGTTGCGCTGGCGTCCATGCGACCGCGTGAGAAGTCGTCGATGCTCAAGCCCTTGACGATCTCAAAATGACCGTTCTTGCAGGTCACCGGATACCCGTAAACCACGCCCGGCTTGATGCCGTAGCTGCCGTCGGAGGCCACGCCCATGCTGACCCAATTGCCGTCGGTACCCAACGCCCAGTCGCGCATGTGATCAACCGCGGCCGCAGCCGCCGAGGCCGCCGACGAGGCCCCGCGCGCCTTGATGATGGCAGCACCGCGCTGCTGTACGGTGGGGATGAAGTCGGACTCGACCCAAGCCCGATCAACCAGCGACCCGGCCGGCTTGCCCTTGACCGTGGCATGAGAGATGTCCGGGTACTGGGTAGAGCTGTGATTGCCCCAGATGATCACTTTCTCGATATCGGTAACGCTGCTGTCGGTCTTGGCGGCAAGCTGGCTCAGCGCGCGGTTGTGGTCGAGCCGCACCATCGAGGTGAACTGGCGGGGGTCGAGTCCCTTGGCGTTCTCGCGCGCGATCAACGCATTGGTGTTGGCTGGGTTGCCGACCACCAGCACTTTGACGTCACGGCTGGCATGCGCCGCCAGCGCCTTGCCCTGCGGGCCGAAGATGGCGCCGTTGGCCGACAACAGATCCTTGCGCTCCATGCCGGCGCCGCGCGGACGCGCACCCACCAGCAGCGCGTAACCGGCGCCGTCGAAAGCTTGTTCGAGCTGGTCGGTGGCGACGATACCGTGCACTAGCGGAAAAGCGCAGTCGTTCAACTCCATCACCACCCCCTGCAGCGCCTGCATCGCTGGCGCGATTTCCAGCAACTGCAGAATCACTGGTTGATCCGGGCCCAGCATCGAACCGCTGGCGATGCGAAAAATCAGCGAGTACGCGATCTGGCCGGCGGCGCCGGTGATAGTGACGCGTACGGGTTTTTTCATGATTACGGCTCCGGAATCAAGGAGGAATTGCAGTCGATTGATGCGCGCGAGGATAGCTCAAGCCTCCTTGCCTGTCATGGTTGCGCTTCCCATCGAGGCAGCCTGAAAGCTGGATATTCGGACAACCTCGACCGCATGGCGCGGCAAGTCATTACCAGGGGCGCCAAGGTATTGGATATGAGACCAACGAAGTGCTGCAGCCAACCGCGTTAAACCGACGGTGGAGCCTGACGTTGTACATATATATTAGAGAGGGATCGGCTGGCAGACCGATCCCTCTTCAAAATTTGTCACCGTAGGTTCCTGCCACCTACCGGAACTCGGCATCCCGGGCAGGCTACATCCTATGTGGCGCCCTTAAGAATCGCTTTCGATGAACCTACTCAATATCCAGGCACAACATTCAATCGACAGCGCGTAGGGATTCCAGCACCGGTGGGGTCTGCGGGCGCACACCGTGCCACAGCTGGAAGGATTCGGCGGCCTGTTCCACCAGCATGCCAAGGCCGTCGCTGCTGCGCGCTGCGCCCTGATCCGACGCCCAGGCCAGGAACGGTTCACTGGCTTTGCCGTAGTTGAGATCGTAGGCCAGCGTGTCTGCGGTGAACAGTCCCGGCGGTAGCCGTGGCACGCTACCGCTGTGGCCGGCGGAGGTGGCGTTGATGATGACGTCGAAACGGTCGCCCTTCAGGGCAAAGTGTGCGCTAGGGCGAATCACCCCAAGCGGTTCGAACTGCTTGGCCAGCGCTTCCGGCGTCTGCGGACTGCGGTTGGATAGCACCAGTTCGGCGGGCTTCTCCATCAGCAGGGGTTCGAGCAGGCCGCGCGCCGCGCCGCCGGAACCCAGCAGCAGCACGCGCCGGCCGCCGAGTTCAACGCCGAGGTTGTGCTTGAGATCCGCGACCAGACCGATGCCGTCGGTATTGTCGCCGCGCCAGCCGTTGCCGGTGCGGATCAGGACGTTGACGGCCTCGGCGTGTCGCGCGCGGTCGCTGACGTTTTCGCACAGCGCCGCCGCCGCGGTCTTGTGCGGCAGGGTGACATTGAGTCCGGCGTAGCCGTGCGCGTGCAGTGCGCACAAGCGTTCGTCGAGCACGTCCGCGGCGATCTCGATGGTCTCGTAATCGAGTTCGATCCCGCATTGTTTGGCAAACGCCTTGTGAATGCGCGGCGAGCGGCTATGGGCGACGGGCTGACCGATGACGGCGTAGCGGCTCATGCTTCTGGAGACGGGAGACGGGAGACGTCAGGCGTCGCGCAGCCACTGTGCGGCGGATTTGGCAAAGTAGGTCAGGATGGCGTCGGCACCGGCGCGATGCAGGCAGACCAGCGATTCCATCACTACTTTGCGCTCATCCAACCAGCCGTTGGCGATGGCGGCCTGCAGCATGGCGTACTCGCCGCTGACCTGGTAGGCCAACGTCGGCACGCCGAAGCGATCCTTGACGCGGCGGATAATGTCCAGATACGGCATGGCGGGCTTGACCATCACCATGTCGGCACCCTCGGCGAGGTCCATCGCCACTTCGCGCAACGCCTCGTCAGAGTTGGCCGGGTCCATCTGATAAGTGCGTTTGTCGCCACGCAGCGCCGCCTTGCTGCCGACCGCGTCGCGGAACGGACCGTAAAACGCGCTGGCGTACTTGGCGGCGTAAGACAGGATCAACGTGTGGGGTTGGTTGTCGCGCTCCAGTACCGAGCGGATCGCGCCGACGCGGCCGTCCATCATGTCGGACGGCGCCAGCACGTCGGTGCCGGCGCGCGCCAGCACCAGCGCCTGACGCCGCAGCAGTTCAACGCTGGCATCGTTGTCGATGTTGCCGGCATCGTCCAGCACGCCATCGTGGCCGTGGTCGGTGTAGGGATCGAGGGCGACGTCGGTGATCACGCCGAGTCCGGGGCAGGCGGTCTTGATCGCCTTGATCGCCCGCGGCACCAACCCGTCTACATTCAAGGCTTCGCTGCCGCGCGCATTTTTCAGCGCCGGCGCGATGGCCGGAAACAGGGCGACGGCGGCAATGCCCAGCTTCTGCAATTCAATGCATTCGCGTGCCAGGCCGTCGAGGTCGAAGCGCTGGATGCCGGGCATCGAGGCGACGGCGCCGACTTCGGCCGCCTCGGCCACGAATAGCGGCTGGATCAGTTGCGCCGGAGTGAGCCGGGTTTCGCGCACCAGATCGCGAATGAAGGGTGCCTGACGCAAACGGCGCGGACGCGCCGCCGGGAATGCGGGGGTGATCACGGATTTCTCGAACGAACGTTGCGGTGACTGTTTGAATTATAGCCTGCGGTGTATGGTCAGCACTGGGGAAATCACGAAGGAGCAGGCATGACCGCGTTGTTGGCGATCGATCAGGGCACCACCAGTTCACGCGCCATCGTGTTCGACCGCGCGGGTCACAAGCTCGGGAGTGCACAGCGCGAGCTACCGCAGTGCTATCCCGAACCGGGCTGGGTCGAACACGATGCCGAACGCATCTGGACCGACACCCTGGCCTGCTGCCGTGAGGCGCTGCAAGACGCCGGCATGGAGGCGACCGAGATCGCCGCCATCGGCATCACCAATCAGCGTGAAACCACGGTGATCTGGGAGCGGCGCACCGGCAAGCCGATTGCGCCGGCGATTGTCTGGCAGGACCGGCGCACCGCCGATCATTGCGACACCCTACGCGGCTCGAAAAACGAAAATTTGGTGAGCGCGCGCAGCGGTCTGCTGCTGGACCCGTACTTCTCCGCCACCAAGATCGCCTGGCTGCTGGATCACGTCGACGGCGCCCGTCAGCGCGCCGAAGCCGGCGAACTGGCGTTCGGCACCATCGACAGCTGGCTGATCTGGAATCTCACCGGCGGTACCGTTCACGCCACCGACGCCACCAATGCCTGCCGCACCGCGCTGTTCGATATTCACCGCCAACGCTGGGACTCGGAGCTGTGCACGCTGTTCGGCGTACCCGAGGCACTGCTGCCGGAGGTGCATGATTCGGCCTGCGAATTCGGCGACACGCAGGCCGATCTGCTGGGCGCGGCGGTGCCGATCCGCGCGGTGCTGGGCGACCAGCAGGCCGCCACCGTCGGGCAGGCCTGTTTTGCGCCCGGCATGCTCAAATCCACCTACGGCACCGGCTGCTTCATCGTCCTCAATACGGGTGATGCAGCGGTACAATCGAAACACCGCCTGCTGACCACTGTGGCCTACCGCCTGCAGGGCAAGCCGACCTATGCGCTGGAAGGCAGCATTTTCGTCGCCGGCGCCGCCGTGCAGTGGCTGCGGGACGCGGTGCACCTGATTGACAGTGCCGGCGAAACCGAAGCGTTGGCACGCTCGATTCCCGATTCACAGGGCGTCTATCTGGTGCCGGCCTTCACCGGCCTCGGTGCGCCCTACTGGGATCCGCTGGCGCGCGGGGCCATCATCGGCCTGACCCGCGACTCGGGTGTCGCCCACATTGTGCGCGCGGCGCTGGAGTCAGTCTGTTACCAGAGCCGCGACCTGTTCGAGGCGATGGCCAACGACGCCACCCTGCCCACCGAGCTGCGCGTCGACGGCGGCATGGTCGCCAACGACTGGGTGGTGCAGCATCTTGCCGACGTGCTGCGGGTGCCGGTGGTGCGGCCCGCGGTGATCGAGACCACCGCGCTGGGTGCAGCCTATTTCGCCGGCTTGCAGGCCGGCGTCTATAACGGGCTGGACCAGATCAGCGAACTGTGGAGTGCGGACAGCCGCTTCAAGCCGCAGATGAAAGCCGAGCGCGCGGAAGCGCTTTACGCCGGCTGGCTGGAGGCCGTGGCCCGCGTGCGCAGCAGCAACGGTAATACTTCGAAGCAAGGCGACTGATGGTGCGACCGACCTTGCACTGCGCCATCGCCGGTTGTGGTCCGGCAGGGGCGATGCTGGGATTGCTGCTGGCGCGGGCCGGCCTCAACGTGCTGGTGTTGGAAAAGCACGCTGACTTCCTGCGTGATTTCCGCGGTGACACGGTGCATCCGTCCACCCTCAATCTGCTCGACGAGCTGGGTCTGGGTGAGCGCATGGCGCAGTTGCCGCAGCGCCGGGAAGACGTGTTCGAGTTCGGCAGCCGGCTGGGGACGTGGCGGCTCGCGGATTTTTCCCGCCTGCCGGGGCCGCATCGCTACATCGCGATGATGCCGCAGTGGGACCTGTTATCGCTGCTGACGGATGCGGCGCGGGCCTGGCCCGGCTTTCAGTTGAAAATGAACGCCGAAGTCACCGGCATCGAAACGGACGGCGGGCGCGTGACCGGCCTGCGTTACCTCGAAGCCGGCGCGACGCACGTCGCACCAGCCTTGCTCAGCGTCGCCGCCGACGGCCGTAGTTCCGCCGTACGTCGCGCGGCCGGGTTGGTGCCCCGCGAGTTCGGCACCCCCATCGATGTGCTGTGGTTCCGGCTGCCGCGGCGGGCCAGCGACCCGGCCGGGCTGCTGGCGCGTGTCGGCGAGCGCGCCATGGCGATCCTGATCGACCGCGACAGCTATTGGCAGATCGCCTATCTGGTGCCAAAGAACAGCTATCAGCCGACGGACGCGTCGCTGTTGCCTCAGTTGCGCGAACACATGGGACGGCTCGCGCCGTTTCTCGGCGAACGGACCGATCTGCTGGATCACACGGACGATCTGCACCTGCTGAGCGTGCAGCTCAACCGCCTGTCGCAATGGTGGCGCGATGGCTTGTTGTGTATTGGCGACGCCGCCCATGCGATGTCGCCGGTGGGCGGCGTCGGTATCAATCTGGCGGTGCAGGATGCGGTAGCCGCCGCCAATCGCCTGGCAGCGCCGCTGGCCTCGGGGCAGCTAACGACGGCCGATCTGCAGGCGGTGCAGCACCGTCGCCATATGCCGACGGTTGCGACGCAGGCGCTGCAGCGGATCGTCCACCGGCGATTGCTGGAACCGGTCTTCGCCGGCGCCGAGCCACGGCCGCCATTGTTGGTGCGCGCGTTGTCGGCCAGCCGGCTGGGGCAGTCGCTGGGGGCTCGCGCCATCGGCTACGGCCTGCGGCCGGAGCATGTGAAGACGCCAGCTGTATCAATCGGGGATGTGCCGCAGTAACGTCGAGTGTCACGGGCAGCTTGCGTCCGCGTGCTCGCCCGCGTAGCGTAGCGCGCCCATGAAGATCGCCCCATGAAGATCGTGATTCTCGGCGCGGGTCAGGTCGGCAGCACGCTGGCGGAAAACCTGGCGGTGGAGGCCAACGACATCACCGTCGTCGACCAAGACATGGAAGCGCTCAACGAATTGCAGGAACGGGTCGATATCAGTACCGTCTGTGGCCGTGCCGCGTTTCCGGAGACGCTGCGCCGCGCTGGCGTCGACGACGCCGACATGATCATCGCCGTCACCGGTAGCGACGAGACCAACATGTTGGCCTGCCGTATCGGCCACATCCTGTTTCACACGCCGACCAAGATCGCCCGCGTACGCTCTGCTGAGTTCCTGCGCGAGGGCGATGCACTGTTCGCGCGCGACGCGCTGTCGGTGGACATGTGCATCAGTCCGGAGCAGCTGGTGACGGAATCGATCCAGCGGCTGATCGAACATCCGGGCGCGCTGCAGGTGGTGGATTTCGCCGGCGGACGCGTGCGGTTGGCCGGCCTGCGTGCGTATTACGGCGGCACACTGGTGGGACGCCAGTTGCACGAGTTACCGAGCCGGCTGCCGGTCGGCGTCGAGGCGCGGGTGGCGGCGATCTACCGCCGCGGCCGGCCAATTCTGCCCGAAGGCGATACCGTGATCGAGGCCGACGACGAGATCTTCCTGATCGCCGCACGTCCCCATATTCCCGAGATCATGGCGGAGTTGCGGCGTACGGAAAAACCTGTGAAGCGGGTGATGCTGGCCGGCGGCGGCAACATCGGTTACCGCCTCGCCGCGGCGCTGCAGAGCAAAGTACAGGTCAAGATCGTCGAGCGCGACCGCAAACGCGCGCAGCAGCTTTCCGATGCGCTGGACCACGTCGTCGTACTGGCCGGTGATGCCGCCAACGAGGAGTTGCTGAAGGAAGAGAATATCGAAGACACGGACATCTTCTGCGCCGTCACCAACGACGAGGAGGCCAACATCCTGTCGGCGATGCTGGCCAAGCGGCTAGGAGCGCGCAAGGTGCTGTCCCTGATCAATCGGCTGGCGTACGTCGAACTGGTCGAAGGCGGCGCCATCGACATCGCCATCTCCCCGCAACAGGCCACCATCAGCGCATTGCTGGCGCTGGTGCGGCGCGGCGACCTGGTCAAGGTGCATCCGCTGCGGCGCGGCGCGGCCGAAGCGGTGGAAGCGGTGGCGCACGGTGATCGCGGCAGTTCCAGAGTCGTCGGCCGCCGGCTGGACGAGATCAAGATGCCGCCCGGCACTACCATCGGCGCCATCGTGCGCGGTGAAGACGTCGTCATCGCGCACCACGACATCGTCATTCAGGCGGGCGATCACGTGATTTTGTTCGTGGTCGACAAGCGCCACGCGCGCGAGCTCGAGAAACTGTTTCAGGTGGGCATTGGATTCGTCTGATCCGGACTGCGGCTAGCGGCCCCAGAACGCCGGCGTCAGCGGCACCAACAGCATGAAAATCTCCAGTCGTCCCAGCAGCATCGAAACGGCGCAGACCCAGGTCTGGAAATCGGTCAGGCCGGCGTAATTGGCCGCCGGGCCGACCATGTGCAGGCCCGGGCCGGCGTTGTTGATGGTGGCGATGATCGCCGAGAAAGCGGACAGGAAGTCCATGCCCGAGACCATCAGCAGAAACGTCAGGCCGACCACGCTCAGCGCATAGAAATGGATGAAACCCAGTACGGCCGACACCACGCGGTCGTTGACCACCTGCCCGCCGACCTTGACCGAGGACACCGCACTGGGGTGGACCAGAGAGCGTAGCTCACGGCTGCTCTGGCGAAACAGGATCAGGGTGCGGAACATCTTGATGCCGCCGCCGGTCGAGCCGGCAGATGCGCACACACACGACAGCAGCAGCATCCACAAGCCTGCCGCCAGCGGCCAGGCGCCGTAGTTGACGCTGACAAACCCGCAATCTGTGGCCATCGAAATCAGATTGAACGCGCTGTGCCGCAGTGCGGTGAGGTTGTTGCCATAGACGTCGTCTAAGCGCAGATACGCCGCCACCACCAGCACGCTGCCGAGCACCACCAGCAGCATCGTGCGCGCTTCGACATCGTGCAGATAGCTGCGCAGATTGCGTTTGCGCAGGGCGAGGAAATGAGTGGCGAAGTTGATCGCCGCCAGCAGCATGAACACTTCCAGCACCACTTCGATAGCGGGCGAATTGAAGTGACCGATATTAGCGTCATGGGTGGAGAAACCACCCAGAGACAAGGCTGAAAATGCGTGACACACGGCGTCCAGCCAATCCATTCCAGCCCAGCGCAGGCACAGCGCGCAGGCCACGGTCAAGCCGCTGTAGAGCAGCCACAGCGAGCTTGCCGTCTGCGTCAGCCGCGCGGTCAATTTGGCGTCCTTGATCGGCCCGGTGCCTTCGGCGCGGTATAACTGCATGCCGCCGATGCCGAGCAGCGGCAGTACTGCCATCGCCAGGCCGATGACGCCGAGCCCGCCAATCCAACTCAACTCGCAGCGCCACAGGTTGACCGGATCGGGCAGCTTGTCGAGTCCGGACAGCACCGTGGCGCCGGTGGTGGTGACGCCGGAAATCGTCTCGAACATGGCATCGGTGAACGACAGCCCCGGAATCGCCAGCATCAACGGCGCCGCCGCCGAAGCGGCCAGCAGGATCCACACCAGCGGCACCAGCAGATAGGCGTCGCGAGTCTTCAGCTCATGCCGATGGTGGCGCGCACTCGCCCACAGCAGCAGGCCGATCAAAAAATTCAACGTCAGACAGATCAAAAAAGCCCACAGACTGCCGTCGTCCTCGATCAGGGCCAGACTGATCGGCGCCGTGTAGGCCACCGAAAATACCATCAGTGTCAGCCCGAGCGGATGCCCGAGGTCCAGGGTGTCTTTGAGCACTTGCCCACAAGGTCTAAGCGGAGAATTTCGCAGTGTATACCGGTGTCGCCCTCGTCTCTATGATCGACGGCGGTTGGGAGCCGGTTGCGCCCGGGCAGACATTGGCGGTGCTGATCGCCGATAATGCAAGGGCCTGCCGGGAGGCAGCCGCCGTGATTGGGCAGCCGGATCGGCAAAACGCCACGCATTAATGTTGAACCCCGCAAAACCGCACCGTTGGAACCCCATGTCCGTTTTCACTAAAGTCAGCCACGCCGAGCTGTTGGAGCACTTGCGCCAGTACCCGTTGGGTGAGCTGTTGGGCTATCAGGGCATTGGTGAAGGCGTTGAAAATACTAACTACTTCGTCGATACGACTGACGGGCGCTGGGTGCTGACCCTCTTCGAACGCACCGAGGAAGCGGCGTTGCCGTTCTTTCTGGGGTTGATAGAACATCTCGCCGCCCGCGGCTACCCCTGTCCGGCTCCCGCGCATGCGCTCAACGGCGAGACGTTAACCCGGCTGCACGGTCGTCCGGCCGCTTTTGTGCGCCGGTTGATCGGCAACAGCGTGTTGTTCCCGACGCTGCACCAGTGCGCCGCCGTCGGTACCGCGTTGGGCGAACTGCACGTGCTGGCCGCCAATTTCCCGATGCGGCGCGCCAACGAGCGCGGCGCACAATGGCGCGAATCCACCGGTCGTGCGCTGTTGCCACTGCTCGAAGCGCGGGATGCCCAACTCATCGCCGACGAACTGCAGATGCAGGCACGCCATGATCTGGGAAGCCTGCCGCAGGGCGTGATCCACGCCGACATGTTCCGCGACAACGTCATGTTCGTCGAGGAGCGCCTGTCCGGCGTGATCGATTTCTACTACGCCTGCAACGACGCGCTGCTGTACGACCTCGCCATCACCGTCAACGACTGGTGTGCCGAACCCGAGGGCTATATCAACCACGCCCGCGCCGAAGCCCTGATCGGCGCCTACCGCGCCTGCCGAGAACCGACCCCGGCGGAAGCTGAGGCCTGGAACACGGCACTGCGCGCGGCGGCGCTGCGCTTTTATCTCTCACGGCTGCAGGACTGGCATCATCCGCGTGACGGCGACTTGGTGCACGTCAAGGATCCGGCCGCCTTTCGCCGCGTTCTCGAACATCACCGCGCCGATCCGCCGCCGCCGCTGCACGCGCACGATTGAGGGTCACGGTAAGCTTGGCCGCTGCAGGAGCTCTTGATCATGCCCGCCAAACGAACCAGCAAAGCCACTCCGGCCCCAAAGCGCTTTGCCGTCGGCGATCACGTCGGCTGGAATTCCGAAGCCGGGCACGTCAGCGGCACTATCATCAAAGTCCACACCGCGGACTTCGACTACAAGGGCCACACCCATCGCGCCGCGCCCGACGATCCCCAATACGAAATCAAGAGCGACAAGACCGACCACATCGCTGCCCATCGAGGCCGTGTCCTCACCAAGCTTGCTCGCTCATAACAAGCCACGGGAACGGGGCGCACCCTGAAGTGCCGCAGTAGCTCACGTCGATCAGAACAGGCTGGGAGCGCCAGCCATGCGGAAAACTCCCGGTTCCGCTTGCTTGTTCTCCTGAAAGATTCGTGCATTTAGTATCGTGTCACCGCAACGTAATGCGTGACGCCAATGGACAGGTTGCAGCCCCGATTCCAGCAAGTAAACGTCGAGGGCTCAGCGCAGCACCACCCCCAGATGAATGCTGAAGTCCGGCGAGGAGTCGGTGATCAAATCTTCCTGGAAGCCGGCTTCAAACGCGAGATGGGGTGAGAACGCGTAACGGCCACCAAAAGTACCCTGCAAGCCCATCTTCCGCAGTGCCGATTCCGCGGTGTCCTTGTATAGCGGCGAGTGGGCGTAGAACTGCGCCTGCAGAGAGAACGCGTCGGTGAGGTGATAGCCGAGGCCGCCACCGCCCAGCAGCACAGCGTGGCGCTGGTACTGCGGCAGCACGTCGGAGGTGGCGTTGTAGCTGCCGCCCAGCGAGATGAAGCCGAACCAATCGCTGTCTGGGTTGATGCGCGGATCGAAGTCCAGCCACAGCGCGCCGCCCATGTTGCCGCCGTTCAGGTGATCGTGGTCGCCGCTGGGCAGTTTCAGCATGGCGCGCAGGGCCAGGTCGGGTTTGACCTGCCAGCCGGCGTTGAGGCTGATGTCGCCGACGCTGGTGCCGCTGTGGTCGACGTTGAGCACGGTCTGGCCGTTGCGCGTGTACTGGTAGAGCAGGCGATCATGGGGTGCGGTGTTGCGGCCGCCGTTGGGAAAGCCGAATACGCGGTGGTAGTTCTGGATGATGCCGTCGAGCACGCCGCCGTTGTTGACCCCCACGGGCAGCGTCAGGCCCAGTTCAAAGTTGCCGGTGTTGCCGCCGTCGAAACCGTGCCGCAGATCGAGCGTATAACGCTGGGTTTCGCCGTCTTCGATCAACGATTCGGCGCCGCTGCGGTCGATCACGAATTCGTTGGTCCAGTCCAGCGTGGCGCGATACTGCGTTTGCCCGGGGGCCAGCACTCGCGGCGTGCCCAGCGGCGGCAGCGCGAAACTCTGCGCCAACGCCGCTTCGTTGTGCACCGGAAAGCCGCTGTCAAAGGCGTCCAGACCGCTGGTCGCCTGCGCTGTGCCGAGCGTCAGACACAGCAGGATCAGCGCTTTGCCGATGGTATTCGTGCATTCCCCAAGCGACGCAGTCATGGTGTTGTGATCCGGTTTGAACTGAAGGTGGGGCAGAGCATACTGGAGGATCCCGCTGCCGGGGTATGCGCCTTGACGCCGTGCTCTGGTAGCATCCGCAACTGTTTCAAGTCTAGCGGTACGCACAATATGAAGCCGATCACCGAAAATCTCCGCATCCAGTCGATCCGCCCAATCTCCATGCCGGTGCAGGTGCAGACCGAGCTGCCGCTGTCGGATGCGGCGGCCGCGACCGTGCTGGACACCCGTCACCGGATCCAGAACATCCTGCAGGGTCAGGACGACCGCCTGCTGGTCATCGTCGGTCCTTGCTCGATCCACAATACTTACGCGGCGCTGGAATACGCCGACCGGCTCAAGCCGTTGCGCGAACAGCTCGGTGATCGGCTGCTGATCGTGATGCGGGTGTATTTCGAGAAACCCCGCACCACCGTCGGCTGGAAAGGCCTGATCAACGATCCAGGGCTGGACGACAGCTTCGACATCGACCGCGGCCTGCGCACCGCGCGCAAACTGCTGCTCGATCTCAACGATCGCGGCGTGCCGGCCGGCGTCGAGTACCTCGACATTCTCACTCCGCAGTACCTGGCCGATCTGGTGAGCTGGGGCGCCATCGGCGCGCGCACCACCGAGAGCCAGTTGCACCGCGAGATGGCGTCGGGCCTGTCCTGTCCGGTCGGTTTCAAGAACGGCACCAACGGCAGCGTCAAAGTGGCGGTGGATGCGGTGCTGTCGGCACGCAACCCGCACCGTTTCCTGACGTTGACGCGCGAGGGTCAGGTGGCGATCTTCGAGACCACCGGCAATCCCGATACGCACGTGGTCCTGCGCGGTGGCAGCAGCGGCACCAACTACGACGCAGGTTCGGTGGATGCCACCTGCGCGGCGCTGGCCAATGCGGGTCTGCCCCAACGGGTGATGATCGACTTCAGCCACGCCAACAGCCGCAAGCAGCCCAAACTGCAGATGGAAGTAGCACGCGAAGTCGGCGACCAGCTCAGCGGCGGCGACGAGCGCATCGTCGGCGCGATGGTCGAATCACACCTGGTCGAAGGCCGGCAGGAGATTCAGTCGACGGACAAGATGGTCTACGGTCAAAGTGTCACCGACGCCTGTTTGGGTTGGAGCGATACGACCGAACTGTTGCGCGGGCTGGCGGACGCGGTGGCACGGCGGCGACAGAAGCTCAAGGCGAGCGCCTGACGGCGGGGCAGATTAACCACAAATTGCACCGATTTACACCGATTGAAAAGCACCTTTAGAACCCGTGTTGCGCCCGTTGCTCCGTCGTCAGGTGCATGACTCTCTGCTATGCACCATAAGACAACTTAACTAAACGGTCTGTTACGGGCAGAACCCTTGTGTCTTGGCGATATAGCCGGTCGCTGCGGCCATGGCGGTGTCCTCATTGAGCGTCGAAGCGGGTCCAAACGGGAGTGACCGAGGTGGGCAGCGGCGGTGCACCGCCGAGTTTGAGCCAACGTTGTTCGGGGCCATGGAAATCGGAGCCGATCGAACCCAACAGTTGGTGACGTCCGGCCTCGGCGGCGCACAGCACCACGTCAGCATCCCGGCTGCTGCCGCAGCAGACTTCCAAAGCGCAGCCGCCGGCCTCGCGAAAATCTTCCAGCAGCCGCGCCCGTGCGCCACTGCCGAGACGGTACCGCAACGGGTGCGCCAGCACCGCACAGCCTCCAGCATCGATGATCCAGCGTATCGCTTCGTCCATCGGCACCCATTGCGCCGCCGCGTAGGCCTGCTTGCCGGAGGCCAGATACTGTTTGAAGGCCTGCTGCTGCGTCTTGCAGATGCCGTCCTCCACCAACA